>Ga0137385_10000081_pt1 | contig 70606 bp, 53 predicted proteins | sample SagtaG_FD_104921 | JGI IMG/M metagenome (GOLD analysis project Ga0137385, IMG submission 104921) | Vadose zone soil microbial communities from Sagehorn Ranch, Mendocino, California, USA - Sage2_R_80_16 metaG | ecosystem: Environmental > Terrestrial > Soil > Vadose zone | place: USA: California... | reverse complement strand
GGGAGATCAGAATTGATGCGCGGACCGGGCAAGCCGCAAGTCATCCTCGAAGAATCACCAATTGGGCTGGTTTTACCCTTTCCGATCTCAGCGTAACGGCAGACGGCAGGCGTCTCGCTTTCTTGAAGGGATCCTCTCAGGCTGACGTCTATGTGGGAGAGCTTGAAAAAAACGGAGCGCGGCTGAAGATGCCACGGCGCTTGACCCCCGATGATCGGAATGATTTTCCCACTGCCTGGACGCCTGACAGCCGGGCGGTGTTATTTTTTTCGGATCGGAATGGCAAGTGGGACATCTTCAAACAGGCCTTGGACAAGCGCACTGCCGATTCCATCGTTGAGGGAACGCAGAATTATGTCTTGCCTCGCGTGAGCGCGGATGGCGCTTCGATCTTCTACCACGCGTCCCTCAAGAGCGAGTTGTTTAGCTGGTCTGAGCCAGCCAACTTGATGCGGGTTCCCATTTCGGGTGGGCCTCCTCAGTTGGTGCGGTATGAGCCGAGCCTTTACGACATCCGCTGCGCTCGTCTTCCGGCGAGGCTGTGCGTCCTCAGCGAGCGCGAGCCGAGGCAGCAGGTCTTCTACAGCTTTGACCTCGTGCAGGGCAAGGGGCGTGAGCTGACTAGGATTGATGTTAACCCGGCAGTTGGCGGTTATCACTGGGACGTCTCGCCTGACGGTTCCCGCATCGCGGTCACGATGAGCAGCGAACGGGAGAGCCGTATTCGTATCCTCTCTTTAGTTGGCTCTTTAGTTGGGGAGGTGCGCGATGTCGTTGTCAACGGATGGAATGGCTTTCAGTCCCTAGATTGGTCTGCGGACGGAAAGGGTCTGTACGCTTCAAGTCAGTCGCCACAAGCCGCAACGCTTCTGTATAGTGATCTGCAAGGCCACGCTCAAGTTCTGTGGCGGCGGGACGGTATCTTCAAGACTTGGGGCATACCTTCTCCGGACGGCCGACATCTTGCTTTTGTAGAATGGACCTCAGCCAACAACATCTGGATGATTGAGAACTTTTGAGGCAAACAGAAGTATGGTGCACGTTGTATCATCGTCTGGACGTGGACAAATACCCGACCGAGACCCGCAAGTTTTGCTGCATGAGTGATAACTTTCGGTTCTGAAACAACTCGGCCGATCTGACGGGCCCCTACAGCGGAGTCACACTATCTGTCGCCCTGGATTGACCTACGGATGGGACTCGTCCGAACTGGGGACAGAAACCAAAGCTGTCTTACGATGTTTCCGATCGCGACTGGAGCACTGAAGTCAGGCGCTTAGACAAATACTCTGTCGCACACTCGCCGACCGAAAATAGTACGTCACCAAAGTGCCATCAATCGGGACAGTTATGTACTGCACACCGAATTTGTGGTGGCTGTATTCGTTCAGGTCTCGAAGGAATCGTCTTGTCAGGGACTGATATGGATATCGCTCGATGGATTTACTTACGGGCGACGCACTTCGGTTTCCAACAGACTGACAGTGTCCAAGGGATTGACAGAGGACCCTTGCCATCGGACGGTGGCTCCGTCTCTGTGTGTCTCGTATTTTCCTTGCTACCAACATCTTGCATGAATAGCCCTTTCTCCTTGCAAACGGCACAACGCGTGCTTTGAGCTAATGTGGAATGGAATCGAAGCTCAGCAAGAGGGCGACTCGGCATGAAACCAATCACTCCGGAAAAAAGTAAGCTCGGATTTGTCGGTATCGGTTATATGGGCCGGCCGATTGCGCGCAGGCTCCTTGCATCCGGCTTCAAACTGACCGTCTATGACCGGGACCGCGGCAAAGTGCAAGAACTGGTTCGATATGGTGGTCGCGTCGCGCACAGTGTTTCGGAACTCTCCGCCAGTTCGAACGTCATTCTGTCATGCCTGCCAACGGATGAAGCTGTCCTAGACATTTATAGAAGGCCGGACGGCGTCTTCGCCAATATGAGTCGCGGCTCGCTGGTCATCGACATGAGCACCGTGTATCCGGAAACTTCGCGGGAACTATCGAGACTGGGTTCCGAGCGTGGAATTGAAGTGCTCGATGTAACGATATCTGGGAGTGTTCCCGCTGCCGAGCAGGGATCTCTGACCTTATTCGGGGGCGGAGATCAGGAATGCTTTGACGCCGCCCAATCGATCTTTCGTGCGATCGCCCGAAAATACTTCTACCTTGGGCCGAGCGGGTCTGGAGCGACGATGAAGCTCGTCGTGAACACCCTGCTGGGAACCGGAATGCAGGCGATTGCGGAGGCGGTTGCACTGGGAGAGAAAGCCGGGCTCGATCACCATCGTTTGCTCGACGTTCTTTCGGAAACGGCAGTGGTCGCTCCGGCACATCTTGGAAAACTACAGCGGGCGACGACAGGCGACTATAGCCCGCAATTTCCGCTAAGGCTTATGAACAAGGATTTCGGGTTGATTTTGTATCTTGCGGCTACTGTAGGGGCTCGAATGCCGGCGACGGAAGCCGCATTTGAGGTAAATGCAAGGCAATCGGAGCAAGGACAAGAGCAAGATTTCTCAGCCGTAATTCTGCAAATGGAAAAGCAAGCTCATTTGCATTCCGCAGGGAACGGGCAGATCCATTTGACGGAAAAGTCGACTTAGCTGCGTGGAGTTGATCTCCATGCTGTGCCTGGGTTGAGGAACGAAAAATGATTCAACTGAAAGTGAATGGCGCCGAACAGTCCTTCAACGGAGAACCAGAAATGCCCCTGCTCTGGTATCTGCGCGACGTTTTGGGGCTGACAGGATCGAAATTTGGCTGCGGCGTTGGCCTCTGCGGCGCATGTACCGTACACGTGAACGGACAAGCGACGCGTTCCTGCGTGACGGTCATGCGCGACACGGCCGGAAAAGAAGTTACGACAATCGAAGGCCTTGAGAAAAACGGATTGCATCCAGTTCAGAAGGCCTGGATCGAGATCAACGTGCCGCAATGTGGTTACTGCCAGGTCGGGCAGATCATGCAGGCAGCGGCTTTCCTAGACAGCAAAAAGAAGCCGACCGATCATGAAATCGATGACGCCATGTCCGGGAACCTCTGCCGCTGTGGAACCTATCAACGGATTCGCGCGGCGATCAAAGCAGCAGCGGAGGAAATGGCATGAGCACGATTGCAAACGTCAGCCGCCGCAGATTTTTAACTGGAGGTGTCATCGCGGCAGGCGCACTTGTGCTGGGTGTTGGTTATTACCGCAAGTTGTTACCTGGGCAGAAACTTCCGGAGGAAACAAACGCGGATCACGCCACCTTACATCCCAGCGTTTACCTCGGAATCAACCCAGATGGCACGGTGTGGATCGTGGCTCATCGCTCGGAGATGGGCACGACAAGCCGCACTACGCTGCCTCTGGTTGTCGCCGATGAATTAGACGCGGATTGGAAGCGCGTGAAGATCGAGCAGGCCATCGGCGACCAGCGATATGGGGACCAAAATACGGATGGATCGCACTCGATCCGCTCGTTCTACGACGCCATGCGCGAAGCAGGAGCGACCGCACGATTCATGCTGATTCAAGCTGCCGCTCATGAGTGGGGAGTTCCGGCAGCGCAGTGCGAAACCGATTTACACGTTGTCGTGCACCGCTCGACAAACCGCCGAGCGGGTTACGGCGAACTCGCGAGCGCAGCGGCGAAATTACCTGTGCCGGACAAAAGAGAATTGAAACTCAAACAAAAGACCGCCTGGCGATATATCGGAAAAGGGGAAGTAAGCTATGACCTCCAAGCGCTGGTGAGCGGCAAAGCCATTTATGGGATGGATGCTCGCGCGGAAGGCATGGTGTACGCGTCGGTGGAGCGCCCGCCGGTTCTCGGCGGCAAGGTGAAATCGTACGACGACAAGGAAGCCTTGAAGGTCGCAGGCGTGCGTCAGACTGTTCCGATTGATCCATTTCAGGCTGCGCCGGCCTTTCAACCGCTCGGTGGTGTCGCGGTAATTGCGGATAACACGTGGGCGGCATTTCAAGGCCGGAAGAAGCTAAAGATTTCCTGGGACAACGGAGCAAACGAAACCTACAACTCGGACCAATACAAGAACGAGCTGCGCGAGACCTCCCACAGTCCGTGCAAAGTGGTCCGCAACATCGGTGACGCGGATGCTGTTTTCGCTAAAAGTGGAAAAGTACACGAGGCGGACTACTACGTTCCTCTGTTAGCGCACGCTTCGATGGAGCCGGTGGTAGCGCTTGCCGAATTTAGAGACGGCAAGGCGACGTTGTGGGCTCCAACGCAGAACCCTCAAGCTGCGCAAGACATCGTCTCGAAACAGTTAGGAATCCCGAAAGAAGACGTAATCTGCCATGTCACTCTGCTTGGTGGAGGATTTGGCCGCAAGTCAAAGCCCGATTACGTCGCTGAGGCTGCGGTGTTGTCCAAAAAAACGGGTCGTCCAGTAAAAGTAGTCTGGACGCGCGAGGACGACATCAAGTTCGACTACTACAATGCTGTGGCGTCCATGTATATGAAGGCGGCTCTGGGTGCGCACGGGAAACCGACGGCGTGGTTGCAACGGTCGGTCTTCCCTCCGATTCCGTCCATATTCGATGTGAATACTGTTTATGGCGATCCCGGCCATCTGCAGCAGGGCTGGACGGACATTCCTTACGATCTATCAAATCTTCGCGTCGAGAATGGGCCGGCGAAGGCTCACGTACGCATCGGCTGGTTACGCTCTGTGGCGAATATCTATCACGCGTTTGGCATTCAATGTTTTACCGATGAACTTGCGCATGCGGCCGGGCGCGATCCGCTCGACTACTTACTCGATCTTATCGGGAACCCGCGCACGATCGATTTCAAGGGAGTCGAGTACCCCAATTATGGAGCTTCAATGGATGCCTATCCCTGGGAAACCGGTCGTCTCCGTCATGTTACGGAGATGGTCGCGGAAAAATCCGGATGGGGAAAGCGCAAGCACGGAAAGGGAACTGGCGTCGGGATTGCAGCGCACCGAAGTTTCTTGACGTACGTAGCTACGGTCGTTGAAGTTGAGGTTAATGATCAGGGTGAGGTTCGGATCCCGCGTGTTGATATGGTTCTGGACGCGGGCCTGGTTGTAAATCCGGAAGCTACCCGCGCACAGTTCGAGGGCGCCGCAGTGTTCGGAACAAGCGTTGTGCGAAGCGGCGAGATTACCGCTACGAAGGGTGCCATCAACCAATCGAATTTTCAGGATTATCCGGTTGCTCGGATTACCGAGGCTCCTTACCAAACCAATGTGCACATCGTCGAGAGCGACGCTCCTCCAGCGGGCGTCGGGGAGCCAGGAGTGCCGCCATTTGTGGCGGCGCTTTGCAATGCCATTTTCGATGCAACAGGCAAGCGAGTGCGGGATCTGCCCATCACAAAACTCGGCCTAAGCTGACGCCTGTTAGGCGCGTAGCGAAGAACCGCCTATGTGCGCGATTCTAGAGTTCAGGAAAGGGGAAATCATGTTACGCGAGAAGACTCGACGCTTTGAAGTTTGCGTCTCTACCGTTCTGACGTCACTTGTAGGAGCCCTCTTACTCCTCCCGGTCTCGACTTTGCGGGCCAACTCCGGTGCCGACAGCGCGGCCAGCAGTGCCATGTTCCGGACGAAATGCGCAATGTGCCACGGTCAAGATGGTGCTGGCTCGGCGGTTGGAAAGAGCATGAACGTTCCGGACCTTCGATCGCAGGTAGTTCAGAAATTACCCGATGCGGAACTCGCTCAAATCATTTCGAACGGCAAGGGCGGGATGCCTTCCTTCAAGAGTTCGCTCAGCGATGATCAGATTCGCGCGTTAGTGACGCACATTCGTTCGCTGCATCAAAAGAAGTAGTTCGGACTCCAGGTGCTGCTTTCCCGCAGGTGGCAATGTGGCTTGATTCTTTCAACATCGAGAGTAGGTTATGAATGACCAGAAAAATCACGCTAGGCAAGAAAAAGTACATGATGCGCATCTCGCAGTGACTTCGCTAAATCACGACTCTGCACACTCCAGCATTTCCCGGCGTGGATTCATCGGGTTCGCGGCCGCGTCCATTTTCTTGACGGGCACTGACCAACAGGCGCCGCGCCCGGAGTCCAACAATGGCATTCCCTACCGAATGCTGGGCCGCACGGGTAAGAAAGTCTCACTCGTTGGACTGGGCGGCTATCATCTTGGCAAGCAAGCGGATTCTCAAGAAAGCATTCGCATTATGCGCACAGGCCTGGATGAAGGGATCAATTTCCTCGACAACTGCTGGGACTACAATGGCGGCGAGAGTGAGATCCGCATGGGCAACGCGCTGCGCGACGGCTATCGGCAAAAAGCGTTTCTCATGTCCAAGATCGATGGGCGCACCAAAGCCTCCGCGACAAGTCAGATCAACGATTCGCTGCGCCGTCTTCAGACCGACCGGATCGATCTTCTGCAGTTCCACGAAGTCATTCGCGACACCGACGCGGACCGCATTTTTGCCGAAGGCGGAGCGATGGAAGCCGTTCTTCAGGCACAAAAGGCAGGGAAGATCCGCTATATCGGTTTCACAGGCCACAAAAGTCCGGACATTCATCTGAAAATGTTGGCGACCGCCTCAAAGCACGGTTTCACGTTCGATGCCGTTCAGATGCCTCTCAACGTTATGGACGCGCATTTCAATAGTTTCGAAAAGAAAGTCTTGCCAGTTTTACTGAAGAACGGCATCGGCGTGCTCGGTATGAAGCCTATGGGTGACCACTTTATTCTCGAGAGCAACACAGCCACCCCCGTGGAATGCCTTCACTATGCGATGAACCTTCCCACTAGCGTCGTCATTACCGGCTGCGATTCGCTTGCGATTCTTCAACAGGCGCTCCAGGCTGCCCGCAGTTTTAAGCCGCTCGATTCTTCGGAACTCGCATCTCTTCTGGCAAAAACTGCGAAAGCCGCGGAAGTCGGCCAGTTCGAGCTTTATAAAACGAGCCACCAGTTCGATGGCACCTATTCCAACCCACAGTGGCTCGGCTAGACACATAACGGACTTCGAACAATAACGAGAAAGGTGGTTGATCATGAACAAGAACGTAAACAAGAAAGAAAATTCTGTAAGTGTGGCTGGAACAGTTTCGTTTGGTGAGGAAATTTCTGTGCATCGTCTCGGCTTCGGAGCCATGCGCCTTACCGGCGAAGGAATCTGGGGGCCGCCAAAAGATCGCAAGGGCGCTTTAGCAGTTCTTCGCCGAGCGGTGGAACTTGATGTCAATTTCATCGATACCGCGGACTCTTACGGCCCACACATAAACGAAGAACTGATTGCCGAAGCGCTGTTTCCTTATCCGGCTGGTCTTGTGATAGCCACCAAAGGAGGCTGGAACCGGCCCGGTCCGAATCAGTGGACCCACGATGCGACTCCCACGCACCTTCGCAAGGCGGTTGAGGGAAGCCTCAAAAGACTGCGCCTGGACCGCATCGACCTTTATCAACTGCATACTCCGGATCCTGTCGTCTCGTTTGAAGCGTCCGTGGAAACTCTGGCTCAGCTGCGAAACGAAGGCAAGATTCGCCTGATCGCGTTGTCCAACGTCACGCAAGAGCACATCGAGCGTGCGCGGAAAATTGTTCCCATCGTTTCCGTGCAGAACCGCTATAGCTTTGCCGACCGCGAATGGGACTACGTGGTGGACTATTGCGAGCGCAATGAAATCGTCTTTATTCCCTGGTTCCCCCTGGGAGCTGGCAAGGTTGCCGGCGAAGTGCTTGATCGAATCGCAAAGGCACACCGTGTAAGCCCCACGCAGGTAGCGCTGGCCTGGCTTCTGCGTCGCTCTCCCATCATGCTGCCCATCCCAGGGACTTCCTCGATCGCTCATCTTGAGGAAAATATTGCGGCTGCTTCTCTGCGCTTAACTGACGAAGACTACCAAATGCTTTCTGCGGTTCCTGAGCTGGTCGCATCGCGCTGAAGGGTTTGTCAGTTCTTCACACGTTCACTGAATTTTCGCTCGACGGAGGCAATGGTCCGGTCAACTTTCCGGATGGGTCAGTGTAGTCGATCGCGCATTCGTAGAGCTTGAACAGGGTAACGTTTTTGGTGAAAACCGAAGGCGGCGCCTCCCGCATTGACTCGCACGGGTAGCTGGTCGAACGACACAATTGTAAACCCGGCCTGGTAAAGACAAGGAGGTCATCGAGAATGGCGGTCGCCTCGACCACTTTGGCGAAATTCGTCAGCGAATTGCACTGTGTTTCCCGGCGCGATTTCATGGTTGATTAGGTGCGAGAACGGCGCGGTCCGGCCGATCTTGCCTCCGCCAATGTCGCTCTCCTATTCGGGAGGATTGCTTGAGGCGAGCTCAATTAAGCGGGAGGTCGAACGTGATCCAGTCGATCGTGGCGCCTAAGCGCGGGAGGCCTTTGAGTTTGGTCCCGATTCGCGGGCTCTTTCAAGTCTTTACCTGAGCCTCTCTGCAGGGATTTGCTCCCTTGAGCCCAGCGTACTTTACGTGATATTTCCTTAACGTTTCGGAGGTCGAATCCGATACGGAATCGTTCCTTCCCTGAAACAACCCGACTGGAACGCAACAGGAGAAGGTTCGATGATCAAACGTAACAGTTCGACCCGGGCCTCTGGATTGCGCAATCCTCAGGCCGTGAAGTTGACCCTGAGCGAAGCACCTTCTGAGCTTTTGCGCGAGCTAGTTGCGCACCTCCGCCAGAATCGCACTCAACTCCGTGAGGAGTGGGTCGGACGTATCTCGGAGACTCGGTTGCTCACCGCGATGACCAAGGATGAAATCTTCGCCGAAGCGACTTCGGTGTACGACAGCTACGTCGAAGCGCTCGAAACGGAAACCTTCGAAGCCCTTCAGGCCTACGCCCGCAACCTCTCGGAAAGGATTATTCCCCGCGGCGTCGAAACGCACGAAGTTGTCGGTATTGTTCTCCTCTTGCGTGACGTGCTCGCTCGCTCTCTGTTCGCCAAGTATCAAACCGATTTTAGAAAACTAAACCGAATCCTCGACGCATACGAGCCGGCCGCCAACCGCATTGCCAACACGGTTGCTGTCGGTTTCGTCCAGGAGCGTGAACGCGTGATCCGCCAACAGCAAGAAGCCATCCGCGAACTCTCCACTCCTGTCTTACAAGTTCGCGAGCGGCTTCTCATTCTGCCTATCATCGGCGTCATTGATCCCCAGCGTGCCCGCCAACTCACCGAACAATTGCTCCGCGGTATCCGCACCAACCGCGCCAAGGTTGTCGTCATTGATATCACAGGTGTCGCGGCCATGGACGTGACCGTTGCCAACCACCTTGTTCAAACCGTTGAGGCTTCACGCCTCTTGGGTGCCACCGTCATTGTTACAGGGCTTTCTCCCGAAATTGCCCAGACCCTTGTCACCATCGGCGTCGATCTCGGAAAGATGAATACGGTCGGCGATTTGCAAGGTGGTATTGAGCAGGCTGAGCGACTGCTCGGCTACAAGGTCGTGCCCTCATAGAAATCACTGCAGAGGTCCTTACAGCCCGGACGAACTGGAAGAAGGTTAACTTGGAAGTTCCTATCCTGAAGCAAGGAGAGTTTCTTATCGCGACGATTCAAGCCGCCCTCTCCGATGCCGATCTCGAACAACTGCGCATGGCGCTCATTCAGCGCGTCGTCCGTTTTCGCTCGAGAGCAGTGATCGTTGACGTGACGGCGATGGATGTGATGGATTCGTTTGCTTCGCGTACACTGAAGGAGATCGCCCAGATGATTCGCCTTCGCGGTGCAGAAACCGTAATTGTAGGAATCCAGCCTGAAGTTGCCTTTGCCATGGTCCAACTCGGCATCACCCTTGAAAGCGTCGCTACGGCTTTAGATCTTGAAGAGGGGCTCGTGTACTTGAGTCAGAAATTCAAGAATCTCGCCTAAGAGAGATGCGAAGTGCCGGCTGAGGAATCTCGCGTGCCAATCAACTCAGACCAGGACATCGTTCTCGCCCGCCAAAAGGGAAGAGCGCTGGCTGCCGTTTCCGGTTTCTCGTCCGTGGATGCCACACTCATCGCGACCGCTATTTCCGAATTAGCGCGCAATATCGTGACCTACGCGAAACATGGCGAGATCGCTCTCAGTGCTTTGGCCGATTCAGGCCGCCGCGGCATCATGATCATTGCTTCCGATCAAGGCCCCGGCATAGTGGATATTCGGCAGGCGCTCCGCGATGGATTCTCTACCTCCGGTAGTTTTGGCCTCGGACTTCCGGGTGTTCGTCGTTTGATGGACGAATTCGAGATTTCCTCGGCGCCCGGCCAGGGGACAAGGGTGATGGTAAAAAAGTGGCGACAAGAGCGACTGGAAAAGTGAGCTTCATGGAGTTTGGAATCGCTGCGGCCGCTGTCGAAGGACAAAGCGAGTCGGGAGATATCCATGTGCTGCAATATGTGCGGGATTGCTTGCTCGTGGCTGTCATCGACGGCATCGGACATGGCGACAGTGCCGCCGCTGCCGCACTGACCGCCTCCTCCGTGTTGGAATCGCATCCTTCGGAGACATTGGAAACCCTTGTCCAGATGTGTCACGATGTGCTTCGTTCGACGCGTGGTGCCGTAATGAGTCTAGCCTCGATTTTTCCCCGGCTCGGTCAGATGCGCTGGCTGGGAGTTGGAAATGTACAAGGCATGGTGCAGCGCGCAGACGCTCTGAAGGGTACTGCACAGGAAGTGCTTTTGCTCCGAGCGGGCGTCCTTGGCGCGCAAATGCCTTCCCTTCAGGCGGCCACCGTTCCTCTTAAGGCCGGCGACCGAATCATTTTTGCTACAGACGGCATTCGCAGCGGATTCGTCGCTGACGTTTCTCCTCTTGATACTCCGCAGCGCTGCGCTGATCGAATTCTCCAGCAGCACTGCCGCGGCAATGACGATGCTCTCGTGCTCGTCGCGCGTTATCTGGGCAACACCCCGTGACGCCCGCCACCAAGTCGCGGCGCAAGTCCACGCCGACTCGCGAGGAACTCTACCGCGCTGCTCTGGGCGAATACCTCTCTGATGGTTCGGAAGTTACGCGTGGACAAGCCTATGATCTCGGACGCACTTTTCTGAAGGACGGCGTCAGCCTTGTGGAGCTGGCTATCATGCATCACTCTGCCCTCCCCGAAGTGCTGCGTTCGGGCTCCAGTAAGACGACAAACGATAACCTCTTGCGTGCAGCGGAGTTTCTGTCGGAAAGTCTTTCACCCTACGAAATGGCTCATCGCGGTTTTCAGGAGGCCGTTAGCGCACTTCGCCGAATGAATGAAGTCCTCGAAGGGGAAATTAAACGCATTGCCTTTGCCGTCCACGACGAAGCCGGCCAGCTTCTCGTTGCTGTCCACCTGGCTCTTGCCGACGTGGCGCGCGAAGCGCCTAACTCACATCGAACCATCGAGAACATTACAGACTTGTTGAAAAAAGTTGAAGTGCAGCTTCGCCAGTTCTCCCACGAACTTCGTCCCACGGTCCTTGACGACCTCGGCTTAATTCCCGCCATTCGCTTCCTTGCTGGTGCAGTTTCCAAGCGCTCGAATCTGCCCATTCGCGTTTCTGCGGAAATTCCGGAACGGCTTGCCTCCTCTGCCGAAATTGCCGTGTATCGTGTTGTTCAGGAGGCTTTGACGAATGCCGTGAAGCATTCGCAGGCGCGCTCGGTCTCCGTTGAAATCTTCAGCAGAGACTCCACGCTTCATTGCATCATTCAAGACGACGGAGTCGGCTTCTCGCCAGAATCCGCGCAGCAAACGGGCAAGCGCAGCGGCCTTGGGCTAGTCGCCATGCAGGAGAGGCTCAATGCCATCGGAGGAATCATTCAGTTTGAATCAGCACCCATGCGAGGTACTACCATTCGGTTGTCGGTCCCAGACGCCAGATAGGACAAGATGCCCATTCGCATAGTCCTGGTCGATGATCACGTGCTGGTGCGCCAGGGCCTTCGGTCTTTGCTCGAGCGCGAAGGTCTGCTGGTGATTGGTGAAGCCGCCGATGGCCGCGAGGCGGTGCAACAGGTGGAAGCACTGCGCCCTGACGTGGTCATCATGGATATCACCATGCCGATCCTGAATGGTCTTGACGCTGCCCGCGAAATCTCGAAGTCCCTTCCAAAGACCAAGACCATTCTTCTGACCCAGCATGAAGAAGATGTTTATGTATCCGGAGCGCTCGAAGCCGGCGTTCGGGGGTATGTCTTGAAGAACCAAGTCGCGAGCGATCTCCTCCACGCCGTGCAGTGTGTTTCTTCAGGCCAGGTCTATCTGAGCCCTGGGGTCTCGCAGGCCGTCGTATCCGCGTACCAATCGCGGCCGGGAAAATCCGCTGACCCTCTTACTCTGCGCGAACGCCAGGTTCTCCAACTCATCGCCGAAGGCAAATCCACAAAGGATATTGCATGCATCCTGTTTATCAGCGTAAAAACGGCCGAATCTCACCGCTCGCGCCTCATGCAAAAGCTCGACATCCACGAGACTGCCACACTCGTGCGCTACGCCATTCGTCACGGCCTCGTTCGCCCGTGACTTTCTCCTTACAGCATCTCCGTTAAGGCAAATTCCTGACAGGTAAACGAGCCATTCCCCCATTCAATGTCAGTGATCAACCTGATTTTCCTTTTCCCCAATTTCCGTATTCTGTGGCCGAGCAGCGCCGGTGCTCCCTTCTCACTATCTGTTGGGCGTCTCCTTAATTCGCCTACGAAGCTTGCCCTTCAGCTTAGCGGACTCCGGCGTTGCCCAAATAGGGCGCGACTCAACATGAAGGCATCTCCCGGCACCGGCGATTTGCAGATCTCTCAGTTCGATCCCTCCCGTCCGAATGTTTTCTGGTCCCCCCACGGCGAGGTGGTCGATGACGATCCCCTCATGCAATCAGTCGAGCACGGTTTTGATGAAGAGGACGAACGCGCCCAACTCGATCGCCTAATCTCTCAACTCTCTCTTTGTGCTCCCGCTGCAAATGCCAGCTTTGACGAGCTCCAGAGTTTTCGCGAGGTCCTGCTCGAAGCAGCCCGCGCCATCTCCATGCGATCCCGTTTTCTCGGCCGGCTTCGCTCCTTCGCTCTCACCGACGATCTGACAGGCCTATACAACCGCCGCGGGTTCCTTATCCTTGGTCTGCAGAATCTTAAGCTGGCCATCCGCACTGGCTATTCTCTTCTTCTCTTTTTTGTAGACATTGACCAGTTCAAGCGCGTCAATGACTCTCTCGGGCACCTTGAGGGGGACGCCTTTCTCATCTGCTGCGCCGAAGTCCTCAAGAGCACGTTCCGGGACTCAGACATTATTGCGCGGATTGGCGGCGACGAATTTGTGATCCTCGCTCAGGAGAAATCAGAGAACAGCAGCGAAACCATTTTCCGTAGGTTAGAATCCGCCTTGCAGTTGCTGAACGAGAAAGTGGATTCCCCTCACAAGCTTTCTCTCAGCGTTGGCGTGGCGCGGTTTGATCCGCAAAATCCTGTTTCCCTGGGAGAGCTTCTCTCCCTTGCCGATCGCGAGATGTTCGAGCGAAAGCGCAGCCGCGTTTCTCGGCTGCAGGATAAAGGCGACCGCTCCTGATGATCCATTGAACGATTGAACGCTGACCACCGCAGGAGCCAGCTCCCTAGAAATCCAGAACCCTCGGCGGTCGTCAATTTCCATGTCGGAAATCAGGAGACTGCTACTTCAAGCCGTAGGCGAAATTTATAACTGTCGCGTCGTTCTAAGTGATCGGGGGAAAATAGTCTTGTTCGACGAATAGCTCCTGTTCCTGCGCTTACCGGAGAATCGAGGCTTCAGTGGGATGGCTCCCAGCGAATGGGGTCGTTCCATGCGAGGCGCGACCCCATCACCAAGTGCCAGCGGTGAGAATCCTTGTGCTGCAGAACTCCCACCGGAATCGAGTTATGTCGTCGGGCGGGCGGCGGCAGCCTGCTCAAAAATCTTGACTGCCTTACCCACTTCCGCAACTCCAAAGATTACGAACATTGCATTGCTGCCGGGCTCGGTTCCACAGTAGCCGTAGTTGATGTTGATTCCGGCTTCGCCGAGCCGCGATGCGGCGCGCGCTAGTTCCCCAGGACGATGGGAAAGTTTGATCTGCGCCACTTCAGTCTCAGTGTAATCGGCGCGCTGGCCGTCCAGAGTCGTCTTGGCAGCGGCCGGGTTGTCCAATACGAGATGGACCGCGCCCTTGCCCTTCTCGAGAGTCAGCTGTTGAAATGCGAGAATGTTGACATTTTGATCGGCGAGAGCCTGGCAGACCTTTCCAAGCGTTCCAGGTCGGTCTTCTAAGCGAATTGTGAACTCCTTGTTGACTGGCATGACGTGAACCTCACTTTCGATTTGCTCGGGATGAGCCGGGGGAGTCCTACGAGGCGGAATAACCAAAAATGCTACGCCAGTCTGCAGTCGACTACAAGGTCGAGTTGACAGGTCGCGTTGGATCGCTTTCGACATCCCTCCGCAACGGATACCGACTCCTTTGCACACAGGTTCAACGGATCAACATGGAACGCGCCAGCTTCCCCGTTTGGAATTCCGGCTAGGAGATTAATCATAATTTACAGTTTGCATTAATCTAGGTTAATATATGCCGAGATTTGCGAGACATGAACTTCACTGGAATTGTTGCCATTTCCCTGATGTTATTTCCCGCTCTGCCGCCGCAGGCAGGAACAGCTGAGAGTGTGTGCGGGATCGTTCAAGATCAGAGCGGGGCGTCCGTCAGCGGTGCTGCACTAGAATTGAGGACTGCCAATACCCGGCTTGATCGAACGACCGATGCAGGCGGACAGTTTTGCTTCCGTCCACTCGGACCGGGCGAATATGAATTCACGGTTCAGGCCCGCGGCTTTCGAACGAATCAGCAAAAAGTAATTGTGCACGCGGGGGAATCCACGCGCCTGACTATCTCCCTTGGCCTCGAAGCCGTCGCTGAACAAGTCACCGTAGCCGAAGGGTCTGCTGACGTAAGTTCTCTGAACATCGCTCAGACACAGGTGGGCTCGGGGCTTCTTCGTAATTTGCCCAGCGAAAGTGTGAATGCCACGCTGAGTTCCATATTGACCCTGACCACGCCCGGTGTCGCGGCGGATTCGAATGGAGTATTCCACCCGCTCGGCGAACACGCCGAAACGTCCTTCAGCGTCGATGGGCAGCCCATCTCAGACCAGCAGAGCCGGATTTTTTCGAACCAGATCTCCGCCAGCGCGATTGAAGAAATGCGGACGCTCCAAGGCGCCCCTCCGGCCGAGTTTGGCGACAAGACGAGCCTCGTTGTGGAGGCAACCACGCGCTCGGGCTTAGATGCCGGAAAGTCCAGCGGCACCATTTCGATGGGCTACGGATCGTTCGAAACGCCCACGGCCGGTCTCACCTTCGCGTCCGGCTCCAGAACTTTCGGGAATTTTGTGGCGCTCGACGGCGTGGGCAGTCACCGTTTCTTGGATGCGCCGGAATTTCAGCCTCTCCACGCACGTGGCAATGCTGAGAATGTATTTGATCGGTTTGACTGGCGACCCAGCGATCGAACCTCGTTCCATTTAAATGCGTCCGCCGCACGGTCCTGGTTTCAGGTCCCGAATACCTACGATCAACAAGCAGCAGGACAGGATCAGCGGCAGCACATGACAAGCTTTAACGTAGGGCTGGCATTCTCTCGAGTCCTCAGTCCGGCGCTGCTGCTCACAGCCAATACATGGGTGCGCCAAGACCGTGTCAACTATTTTCCTTCGGCTGAATTGCTCGCTGATCAGCCGGCGACGCTTTCGCAGTCGAGGCGGCTGACGAGCACCGGCCTGCGAACTGACCTCTCGTATTCCCGTGGCCGGCACACTGCGAAGGGTGGAGTACAAGTACAGATGACTCCCCTCTCGGAAGCCTTCCGCACTGGCCTGACCGATCCGGCCTTCAATTCTCCTTGCGTGGACGCAAGTGGCGCTCCGGTCAGCAATCCGTCATTCACCTCTCCCAGCCAATGCGCCGCGGCCGGCTACGGGGAAAACACTTCTTACCAGCCTGCCCTGCTCCCGTTTGACCTTACACGTGGAGGCACTCTTTTCCAATTTCGCGGCGCAACCACGATCTACGAAGAGAGCGGATATCTTCAGGACAGCATTAAGCTCGGCCAGTTCCATCTCAATATCGGCCTCCGTTATGACCACTACACAGGTTTAAGCAACGGCTCCGGTATTCAGCCGCGTACCGGCATCGCGTATCAAGTACGCTCTACCGGCACCGTCCTGCACGGTTCCTATGCCAGAGTATTTCTGACGCCATACAACGAAAACCTCATACTCTCCAGCGCAACCGGAGCCGGCGGCCTCGCCAATGGCTCGCTAGGGGCAACGGGCGTTCAGCCTCTCACTCCGGCCCGGCGCAATCAGTTCAACGTCGGAGTCGAACAACAGCTTGGCTCCAAATTCAGCGTCCAGGCGGAATACTTCTGGAAGTTCACGGGCGGCGCGTACGATTTCAACACCATCCTGAATACTCCGCTCAACTTTCCCATCCAGTTTCGGAAATCGAAGATCGATGGTGCTCTTGCGCGAGTGACGCTCAACAACGTGCATGGCTTCAGCGCCTTCACCGTATTGGGACACAGCCGATCGCGCCTCTTCAGTCCGGAAGTTGGCGGTATCAATTTTGGTACAGCCTATGCTCCGGTGGCGCGTCCGGATCACGATCAAGGATTCGAGCAGACCACAAACCTTCAGTACCAGTTTTCGCAGAGCGCGATGAAGGGCCTCTGGACTGGTCTTACTTGGCGGTATGACAGTGGATTGGTGGTCGTCGGTGTTCCTGACTATGCGACTGCACTGACCCTGACGGGTGATGAGCAACAGCAGGTTGGCTTGTATTGTGGCGACGTCTTTGCCGCAGTGGATCAGCCACTACGGACGTGCGCTTCATCGCGCTATGGTGCCACTCTTATTCACATTGTTCCTCCCACAACATACAACGCCGATACCAATCCATCCCGCATCAGGGCACGCAATGTTTTTGATATTGCCGTCGGTATAGACAACCTCTGGAAGAAAGACACCTACTCCTTGGGCACGAATGTAACCGTAGTGAACCTTCTCAATAAAATAGCCCTGTACAATTTTCTTTCGAGCTTTTCGGGCACGCATTTCCTAGCACCAAGAACTCTCCAGGCGGAGATCGTTTTTCACTTCTAGCCGTAACAGCAAAAGCGATCATCACCTGTCGAAGTTTCGGACGCAGCGACGGCTCTTCTGACGCTTCTACTGGCACCGCACACGCGACAACAGCTGTGTTGTTCGCGCAGGTTTGTGGGATAAGAAAGATGACTCTCAAGCAGCTCCGCAACCAACTCCTTCAAGTGTGTGCAGAATCAGAGCCGCGTTCGGAGTCCCGCAGAGTAGGTGTAATCCGAGACGTGATGACTGTGCCTAACGAAAAGGCCGTTTGGCCCGTGACGAATCTTTTTAAGCAAACATGCGTCGGTGGTTTCCGACATTTGCTGGGGTGATCGAGCGAGGAGGCGAGGGCGTGAGCGCGCTTCGGCACAGATATCAAAAAGTGAATTTGCGGCCGCGCGGTAGATATTCGGGCTTGTCGTTCGCCACAATGGGCACGGTAGCTGAACTGGGTCCGGCCTGAGTTAAGGAAGCCCGAAACCCGGAAGCCGTAGCGCTCGCCGGTCGAACGTCAGCGTGCAGGAACAGCCTCTTCTGGCACCCAGTGCTGCGATCACTGCGTCGGCGAACGACCCCTGTCTTTCCTTGAGTGCGATCATGGCTGTGAAAACTTCCTGCTCGTTCTCCACGACGAGCACATCGGTCTGCAACATGCGCTCGACAGCCCTGACGATTTCATCGGTTGTTAGCTCGTAGGCACGCTCGAGGACCGACACGGTCTCGACCATCGCCACAATGCTGACGAAGCCGGGGTTTTCCTCGGTTAGCCGCCGCTCGATTATCTCTGTTGCCTTCGGCGACTGAGTCGGGTCGTCTTGGGTGAGGTAGCGGACGAGAATGTTCGTATCGAGACCGATCATCGACGCCTGGCGCGCGGCGGGGCACCAGCCGCACGTTCGGCAGCAGCTTCATTCATCTCCTCGATTGTCACCGGCCGCCGACGCCTAGATTTGATGATGCCTCGTAAGGCCGCCGCAGAGAGTTTCGGCAAGAGAACCACGCTGCCATCGGGGTGCACAAAGAACTTAACCCGATCCCCTGGTTTCAACCGGAGATGTTCGCGAATAGCTTTCGGGATGGTCGCTTGACCCTTGACAGTGATCGCAGACTCCATGTGGCCCCCATTACTTTTGTTCCTATGTAATACCACACGGTGTGGCCAGTGTCAAGATGGACGCACAGACTTATGGGCAGAATCGTCGTCGGATGAGAGACCCATCTCACCGAGTTGCCGACGAATGGCTGTCTTTCGTCAAGCAGGCCGAGCATCCGGCAACCTCGTTGCCATGAGAGATAACATCGGACGCAGTCGCCCAAGCTACCTCAGACCGTGTTTGCGTGGCTACATAATCATCACAGTGAGCAAAACCATTTCATTAAACCCTGGTCTTTGCGCCATCCATCGCTTGGCCGGAATGTTTCTGAAGTGCCGACGGGAGGCAGGCATGCCGCAACGGCGGCTTGTTTTGTTCTCAGGGTAATCGCAGCGTAGCGATGAGTGGTATCGAGGCTGACGTGCCCCAGCCATACTCGAATTACGTTCACGTCAACGCCTTGTTCAAGCAGGTGAACGGCCGTGGAATGGCGGAATGCAACACGACCGCCGCGTTAAAAAATCTGAAGCCAGAAGTTTATGGGAAGCGCTCGCCGCTTGTCCAAAGACTAAAGCTTTCTGCAGTAATGCAGTGTTATGGTATTGCTTCTACGTTCCGCATCCGCAAATGACAACGTATATTGGACTGATTGGTGGAGGAAATATCACCGAAACACACGCGCGAGCCGCGCGAGCGATTCCGGGTGTTGAGATTGCTGCCGTCTTTGGAATGAACGCGGAGAAGATTGGCAGATTGTGCTGCGAGTACGGCGCGACACCATACGCCGACTTCGAGAAGTTTTTAGCTCACAGTCCGATGGATCTAGTCGCCATTGGCAGCCCTTCTGGCTTACACGCCGAGCAAGGCATAGCGGCCGCACGACGAGGGTTGCATGTGCTGACTGAAAAACCCATCGATATCACGGTTGATCGGGCCGATGCCCTCATCGCGGCAGCAAGTAAAGCGGGCGTGAAGCTTGGGGTTTTCTTCCAGGATCGTTGTAAGCCGGACATTCTTTGCGTGAAAAACGCGGTGGATTCGGGCGCGCTAGGCCGACCGATTCTAGCGGACGCACGAGTGAAGTGGTACCGACCGCCCGATTACTATGCGAAATCGCGCTGGCGGGGTACGTGGGCGCTGGACGGCGGCGGCGCGCTGATCAACCAGGCGGTGCACACGCTCGATCTCATGCTGCATATTTTCGGCGAAGTGAAAAACGTTCAGGCAATGTGTAAGACGGCATTGCACACAATTGAGGCGGAGGACACGTTGATTGCGCTCCTAGAATTTAACAACGGAGCACTTGGGGTCCTGCAGGCAACTACTTCGGTGTTCCCGGGCTATCCGCGCAGACTGGAACTCACCGGTTCGGAAGGGACCATAGTTGTTGAGCAGGATCGCTTGCTTGCGGCCAATCTCAAAAATCCAGGCGCGGATTTGCTACTAGCTTCCGAGGCTGACAAGAATCCGAGTTCATCGTCCCCCGTCGTCAGCGATGTGCGAGGGCACCAGGCAGTTCTGGAAGATTTTCTCAAGTGCATTCAGGCCAATTCAAGTCCGCGATGTGACGGAAAAGAAGGTCGCCGCAGTCTGGCACTGGTGCAAGCGATTTATGCAGCCTGCCGAAAAGGCGAACGCATAGAGATCTCGAGCAGAATTCGTTAGCGCAACCACTCGTCAAGATGGGCGTGAACGAATTCGTCATCCTGCAAGTGAGGATAAAGCCTGCACACGCGATCTATCTCTTCCGCCTGACCGGGAGACAGGTCTTCGCGAGGATCGAGGCACCAGCGCCCTTCAAGTAAGCCTTGTCTCCGCAGGATTTCGTGAATTCCCGGAATGCATCCACGAAAGTGGTGAGAAGGATCGAATAGGGCCGCATTAGCATCCGTAATTTGCTGAGCCAGGGTTAGTAGATCGGATGAACTATCATTCGAATGCTGCTTCGCGGCGGCAAGGTGCGCGACCGCCTTCGTCGTCCACACCGCCCAGTGGCCCAATAAACCGCCCGCAAAACGGATGCGCTCGCCGTCGAGATCGTAGGCAGTAAGCAAGTCGATCAAAATATTATCGTCGTTGCCGGTGTATAGAGCGATTTCCTGGGTGCGGCCGGATTCGGCGAAAGCGCGGATTACTTCGAGCGTTTGGTAGCGATTAAAGGGCGCAACCTTGATCGCGACAACATTTTCAATTTGGCAAAACTCGCGCCAGAAGGCGTGTGGAAGAACGCGGCCGCCGACGCTCGGCTGCAAATAAAATCCGATGATCGGGATTATCGAAGAAACGGCCCGAGAATGTTCAATCAACTCCGCGATTGAGGCATCGGGGAGAGCGCCAAGGCTTAAAAGCACGGCGTCATAACCTAATCGAGCGGCTACTGCGGCTTCCGAAAGGGCTTGGGGCAATTTCCCGCAAACGCCAGCAATCTTTACAATCGGGTGTTCGCGCATCTCCTCCATGGCAATTCGTAAAACGGGTTCAAACAAACCGATCGAGGGATCGCGAATTGCAAACTGCGAGGTGTGCACTCCGACAGCAACTCCACCGGCACCCGACGCCAAATAGTAACGCGTCAGAGCGCGCTGCCGACGCTCATCCAGCTTGCGTTCGCGATTGAGTGCGAGAGGATGCGCCGGTATCACCAACCCGGAAATAAGCTGGGTGCGGAGAGACATTAAAATTTTCCGTCGCGAACCTCAAAATGTGTTGGTTTGTTGAGGCGTACCCCCCCAGAAGAAATCCAGGCGGCAGTCCAGTCGATCATTTCTGAAATCGTTACGGTGGGGTACCCGAACATTTGATGTGCTTTCGCCGCGTTACTCAATAAAGCAGTAGGCATTTCCTCTGAACTGAATGTCGGCTGTAAACAGAAACGGCGGCCGAACTCTTCAGCGACGTACCGTACACTCAACGTTTCGGGGCCTGTGAGATTCAAAAACAGGGGTGGCGACTGGCAGTGCGCAAAGGACCGCAGGCAAATTGAATTCGCGTCACCCTGCCAGATAACATTCACGAGCGCCATGCGGAGATCAATCGGCCGCTTCTCAAATACCGCTGTACCGATATCCAGCAACACGCCGTACCGCAAGTCAATCGCGTAATTCAATCGAAGAATAGCGACCGGAGTGCCCCACTGACGTGACCCGTACTCAAACATTCGTTCCCTTCCCAGAGCGGACTGCGCGTATTCACTTTCCGGCGCCACGGGAGTCGATTCGACCGATCCACCCTGCATGGCAGTGCGCAACGGATAAACATTGCCGGTCGAAAACGCAACGATACGCGATGCGCGATAGCGCTCAGCAACCAGTCCAGGTAAGTATGTGTTCATCGCCCAAGTCAAATCTTCCGAGCCAGTGGTACCAAATTTTCGGGCGGCCATGAAAATGACGTTTTGACTGTCAGGCAATTTTGAGAGTGCGTCCGGCTGGAGGAGATCGGCTACCACAATCTCGATGCCGTCGGATGCCAAGCTTTCGCGGAGACGATGGTCTGAAAATCGCGCGACCGCCACGATCCTCTTCTGAACTCCCGCTTTTTCGGCGGCCCTGCATGCGCGCCTTGCCAAACTGGGGCCCATTTTTCCACCTGCTCCGAGGATGAGCAAATCGCCAGCAAGCTGCGCAATAGCAGCAGCGTCGGCGTCGGATGGGCGGGAAAGAATCTCATCCAGTTTAGCCTCTGTATCGATTTGCATGCTCAACCCAGTTCGAATCCGGCGATTGCATAAACCATTTCGTCGTTCTTATGCAAGCTGTTGCCAAAAACCATGCGTTCTAAGCGCCTCTGTTGGACAAATCCGAACTCCTTTGCCAGCTCAAAGGAATTATTGTTGGTGCTTAACAGATCCCAATACCAGCCTGATTCCGGCGATTCCCGCAAGGTGTGTTCTATCACAAGACGAGCAGCTTTCTGCTCTTGAGCGACACACGGACCTAAATAGCGCGAGCGTGCGCCATGGCGGGAGAAACAGCAAGCGCCAGCTACAGTGTTAGGAGGGTTACGCGCTTCGAGCTCCCGCAGGAGAACCGCGCGATCCGCGCCGAATGCCTCAAGATCAATCGCCAGGGAATACCGAGCGCCCGACGGAATGGTATTGTCAGGGGCGTAATTCTGGCGACTATCGTGAAACCAGCGCTCCACAATTTGCTCCGTTCTGAAGCCTAGCTTTTCATAGAGCGGCTGACCTTCCGGCGTGGCATCCAACTTTACGCTTTCAATTTTTAGAGCGGCCGAGCGTTCAAGAGCAGTTTGAACGAGCCGTTGCGCAAAGCCCATACGTCTGTAGTCCGGCCTGGTCAGCACCATTCCAATCCACGCCAGTCGCGTCCCGTAGCACAGCAATGTCGTCGTCGCTACGATGCGACCATCGACCTCAATGGCAAAACAACCCTGCGGATCGAGCCGGACCAGCATCTCCCAATCATCGATGGTTTGATTCCACCCGGCCAAACGCGAAAGCTCCATGGCACCGGCCAGGTCGGCGGGGTGCAAGAGGCGGAGCTTTCCTCGGCTCATCTGGATGCGATTCCCTTCGCAGCGGCTGACGCGGCTGGAGAAAGTGTACGCCGGCACGCAAAGGATGGCATTCGAATTGTTACGAATTCCATTATTTACCTTCGTGTTGAGGCGCGTTAAGCTCTTGGCCCATGTGCCGGAAATCAGATTCGCTTGTTCGACGTTTCAGCATTCGATAGTTGCAACTTCGCCGCGCCGTTTCTTTCCAGCGGATTTTCAAGAGGCCGCGCTTGACCGCCGAACTAAGAAATACATCTGAGGGTATTGGGTCTCAACGTTTTGCGCATTCACTTCGCTGGTGGATTGGCGCGCTTTTGTTTACCTCCACAGTGATCAACTATCTGGATCGGCAAACGCTTTCGATCCTGGCGCCATTTCTTAAGGTGGACTACCACTGGACCAACACAGATTATGCATCGATCGTTATCGCGTTTCGGATTGCGTATTCTCTCGGACAAACAGTTTGCGGACGTCTCATCGATCGGGTCGGCACACGACGCGGAATCACGCTGACGGTCGCAGCTTATTCCTTAGTATCGATACTCACTCCCTTGGCTCGCGGTCTGCGCAGCTTTGCTTTATTTCGGTTTCTCCTGGGTGCCGGGGAGTCGGCGAATTGGCCTGCGGCCACCAAAGCGGTATCGGAATGGTTTCCTAAGAGCGAGCGAGGATTGGCGACGGCACTTTTCGACAGCGGTTCATCGGTTGGCGGCGCGATTGCGCCGTTCTTGATACTCGGAATTTATTCACGATGGGGATGGCGTCCTGCGTTCATCGTTCCGGGACTGCTCGGCTTTATATGGTTGATGCTCTGGCGGTGGCTCTATTATCCTCCCGAAACCCATCCATTCATTTCGGCGGAAGAGCGCAACATGCTCTTGATGGATCGCCCCCCCATCGTATCTCTTCCCAAGCAGGGCCTACACTGGAGCGAGTTATTGAAGATTCCACAAACGTGGGGCGTTATCGTGGCGCGAACATTTACAGATCCAGTATGGTTTTTTATAACCGACTGGTTTCCGATCTATTTAATTGCCAAGGGATTTGATCTCCGGGGAAGCCTTATAGCCGTGTGGGTACCATTCATCGCAGCCGATTTGGGAAACTTCGCCGGCGGTGCGGCCACGGGTTACTTTGTCAAACGTGGCTGGGCGGTCGGCAAAGCTCGAAAAGCTGTTGTAATGGCGGGTGGATTCGGAATGACGCTCTTGATTCCAACCATTTTTTCCGCGAATCTCTACGTCATCACTTTATTATTCGCACTTTCGACTTTTTTTTACGCGAGTTTCAGCACGATTGCTCATGTGCTTTCGACCGACCTATTCCCCAGTCACCTTGTAGCCAGCGTCAGTGGCCTAGGTGGCACAGGTTCTGGACTCGGAACCATTGCAGCTTTTTTGCTCGTGGGGCGTCTGGCAGATGCTCATCGGGCGGCGGCGACACACTCTTTTGACACCATTCTCGTGGCGGGCGGAGTTATCCCGTTCATCGGCATGCTATTGGTACTTCTGCTTGTTCGCAACAACCGCGCCACGCGGCAGGGACTCGTCCGGCAAATCTGAGTCATGCCCGATTCCAAGCTTTTGGGGAGTGAATTAGAGCGATGGAAAGTCGGAACTTAACAATGAGCTGGACGCGGCGTCGAGGTAGACAATCGTGTCGCGGTGTTTTTGCAAAGCGGAGGCCGGAGCCATCGGGCTGACTTGACCCTCAAAGCAATTTTTCACCGCCCGTGCCTTACGGGCATCAGGCACGATGCATAGAATTTCGTTCGATTTAAGAATCTGTCTAATGGTCATAGATATCGCCTGTCTTGGGACATCATCCAGAGTCGAGAACCACCCCTCGTTAAGTTGCTGCCTGCGGCACGGTTCGTCGAGTGTAACGATGACATAAGGTTCTTCCGTCTCGAAATCCGCTGGTGGGTCGTTGAACGCCAGATGACCGTTCTCGCCCACGCCGACAAAAGCGACGTCGATAGAAGCTTGCAGCAATTTGTTACCGACGTCCTGCATGACGGCAGCAGGGTCAGCCGTACCGCTTAGGAGATGATACTGCCCGATACCGACCTTATCGATAAGGCGCTCATGCAGGTACTTACAGAAGCTTGCGGAGTGTGTTTCCGGAACACCGATGTACTCGTCCAGGTGGAACATTTCGACGCGTCCCCAATCAATTTTCGGCACCTTGGTCAGGGCGTCAAGAAATTCAAATTGTGATGCCCCCGTGGCTGCGATGATGCGAGCCTTGCCGCGCACTGCGATAGAATTGCGAATAATATTTGCAGCGCGGTCGGCAGCAGCCGAGGCGAGGGACTTTTTATCGGGAAATTTCTTGAGAATCACACGAGATCCTTTCCGGCATCGATAGTGGGTTTCCGTTTCAATCGCTGCGCAAACCGGCGTATAGCACTTGCAGCAAAGATTATTGATGCTGGGCGAGGCGCAACAGGCCAAATCGCTCGGGCACGTGGAATGTATCGCTCATCGTCGGCTGCCAGGCAATGTCTTTACGGTCGGGCAGCGCTCCCTGGCTGCGGAAAAAATTGACTCTAAATCTTTTGCCAGGCGCCGGGGACGGTTCGCCCAAAGCGGCCCAGGGAATCTTCATAGCGCCGTACCAAATTTTTCGTTTCTGATCGATACGCGATGCAACCTGAAAGCCGGAGTTCCAAATCCAGCCTTCTTCGTGATGCGGTTTCGTGAGGTCGATGTCAAGGTCTATCCATTCGCCCTGTGGCGATATTTCGAATTCTTTATAGCGTCGAATATTCTGGAAGTCCGAGCCTATGAAGACTTCTGCTACATCCCAATTCCAAAGTTCATTGGTCTCAGTTGCGGTGCGGGGATTAGGCTTCAAAAAAAGTTCTTGATAGGGACAAATAAACAGGAAATATAGGTTTTTCCGGGTCCAGCGCGAACGCACCTCTGAACGATGCCCGGGAACAGGCCGTCCATTCTTATCTTTTTCCGCAAAGATGGGCAACGCCTGACTCCAAAACGCAACTGCGGGATTGGTGCTGATCGCAATATCGTGCGCAGCTTCGGTGCTGGTGGCGACATCAACGCTAGCGGCCGGCGCGGCAGACGCGGTGACCGCGAGAAGTACGAGAATTCTGAAGGTGAGGATCATTGCAGCTCCGTAGAGAAAATAGATGCATTGCCAAGTTGACGCGGCACCGTGTTTTTGCGCTTTTTGCGAGGCCAGTTCACCGGCAAATTGCAAAGCTAGCCGGTGATATTCAGCAGCCGCGAGGCATTGCCGTTGTAGACCTTTCGCAAAATTGAGTCAGGCAGATGTATGCCATAGATGCGCCAGCGGCCCTGCGGTGGTATTTCAGCCGGCGCATAATCGAAATACTCGTCATCGGTTTCCAGGAAGCGATAGTAAATCTCATAGAGCTTGTCGTTGAATACCTGCTGTGGGAATTCCTCGCCGTGAGGTGTCGCATCGGTGCCAAAAAGGATGCGGTCCTGGTATTTTTCAAAAAACTTGCGAGACGTGCGGGGCTGGCGTCCTAATTCTCCAACTCTTGCGGCGGTGTCCACGGTCATGTTCGAGAAGCGGTCTAGATTATCAGAGACATTTTGCAAGTCTTCGGAAAAATTGCCGACGTGCAAGGCGATGAATTGCGTTTTGGGGTGTCTGGCAAATACGCGATTTCGCGCGTCGAGCAGTACCACATTGCTGGGGAAATCGCCTCCTGAGAAGGACCAGTCGGGATGATTATTGAGTTCTTCATAGCGTTCGTTAAAACGATCGGTGGGAGTAAAAAATGCGACCGGATCGGAGACATGAATGGCTACCGGCATATTCAATTGCCCACAGGTGTCCCACATGGGATCAAATCGAGGATCGTCAATCTTGACGAGTGTTCCGGAGGTGATATTTTCGCGAAGGTAGAGTCCAAGCGTTTTGAGAATTTTTAGGCCCCTGGCGCCATCGCGATGCGCCTGCTCGATTGTTTCCGCCTGGTTTTTCGGATAATTCGGTTCTTTGAAGCGCGAGTATGCAGGTTCAGTGAAGGTATAGAATCGGCCGGGCATGGCCCGATCATACTTTTTCACCGCTTCAGCCAGGCCTTTGTCAAAGCCTCCGGTAAGATTCACCATGGCGCGAATGTTTTTTCGGTCCATGACTTGAAGGAGTTCTTCCGGTGGCTCAGGATATTCGCGCTCGGCAGAAAAAGAAACGCCGTTTTGGGAGTGCCTGGAACCGGAAAGGTGGGTATGGATGTCGATGACCGGGAACTTAGAGCGAGCCACCATGGTTTCCGGCACGCGAAGCATGCTCTTCGGCGCGTATGCGGAAATATCCAAGGGTTTGCGTTCGGGCTTTGCATCTTCCGCAGACATCGGCGATTTGAAAATTCCTGGTTTCGCGGCGACTCCTGCGAGCAGACCCATCCTATACAACCAAGCGCGGCGGTCAATCACGTTCGTCTCCTTTAACCATGGCTCCCAAGAAAGCGTGAATCGTCGGACGGTACGGCATTCATTTCGCGCAGAGTAAATAGCGAGAAGCGATATTTCAAGCCAAATTGCACCTGGCGCATGGGAATCGAGAGCGAAGTAATGGTGCCGAATGAACCTGGACCGTCATCCAGGAAATTGTCAGGCTGGGCGAAATACGGATGATCCAGCATGTTGAAAAATTCAGCTCGAAATTCAAGTTTCTGTTTTTTGATCAAGGTAAATTCTTTTCGAATTGAGCCATCCAGAATTTTCTCTCCCGGCCCGACCAGGATGTTGCGCCCGGCATTTCCAAACGTGAAGTCGGCAGGCGATGTAAAAGCATTCACATCAAACCACAGATCGGGGGACCGCTCGCCAGAAGGCAGATTCCCGTTGCCAGTGCGGTCAGGGCGACGCAGGCCTTGACTACCGGTATTTGAGGGATCAAATCCGATTAGCGGCGAGAACGGAAATCCAGTGGCGATGGTAAAAATCCCACCGAGATGCCAGCCGCGACGCTTCATCTTGTCGGCTCCGTGTTTAAGATAGATACGATCCAGGAAAAGAAGATCAGCAATTTTGCGCTGCGCAACAAGGCTGGTCTATTGATCCGGAAGAGCGAAAGCGACCAATGTGTCGGAGACTGTGCGACCGAAATTTCCTCCCCCGCCGACAGCAATCACGACGAATTGTTTGTTGGTTTTTTTGCCTACGTACGTCAAAGGAGTGGCATGAGCGTTTGCTTCCAAAGTCGCGACCCACAGCTCCTCTCCAGTCTTCGCGTCGAATGCACGGAAGCGACGATCGGTCGTGCCACCGATGAAGACCACTCCTCCGGCAACAATGGATCCTCCCAAGTTAGGCGTGCCGGTTTTTACCTCAAGGCCGTCAACGATTCCAAGTGGGACTTTCCAGGCGATCTCTCCTGTATTTACATCGATGGCGTTCAAGGTACCCCAAGGTGGTTGCTGGCACGGCCAATGATGGTTGTCCCAGTAGCGTGCGTACTCGCCGGACTTGCTGGCGCGCCGGTATCGTTCCGGTGCTCCAGCAGGTTGGGACTTCATTGCTCCTATAGATCCCAACTCATTTACATTCACAAACAGGTAACGGGAGGCCGGATCGAAAGATGCGCCGGACCAATTCGCGCCGCCAAGCGAGCCGGGCGCGACTAAAGTCATTTCTTGCCCGAATGGCGAGTACATACCGTAATTTTTGAGCGAATGGAAAAGTTTAGAGCAATAGCGATTTGATTCTGGTGTCACGGTGCTGATATCGGCCGCCGAAAAAAATTGCCTGACGAGTGGGGGAGGTTTCAGCGGAATTGGCTGTGTTGGCCAAGCTGCTTCGCCCTGCACATTGCTTTTCATCATCGGACGTTCTTCGACCGGAAACAGAGGCTCTCCCGTCAGGCGATCGAGAATAAATACAAAACCCATCTTGGTTACCTGGGCGACTGCCGGAGTTGGCGCGCCGTTGCGATTTACGGTTATCAGCACGGGCTGCGCCGGCAGATCGTAATCCCAAATATCGTGATGCACCATCTGGTAGTACCAGACGAGCTTCCCGGTGGATGCAACCAGCGCCACCAGACAATTGCCAAAGAGATTCTGCCCCTTGCGGTCTGCGCCGTAGAAATCGTAGGAGGGCGAGCCGATGGGAAGGAATACGAAATCGCGTTCCACATCGACGCTCATCACCGACCAGACGTTTGCTCCCGTACGCCCCTTCCACGCGTCACCTTCCCAAGTTTCATGTCCGATTTCTCCAGGTTGAGGAATGGTGTGAAAGGTCCAGACAAGTTTTCCGGTGCGGACGTCGAACGCCCGGACCATTCCGCTTGGACCGATGGAGGGATACTCGGGAACTTCTGCCCCTGTGATCACGAGATCTCGATACACGGCGGGAGGAGATGTAACTGCGTAAAGCTGATTGGAGCGGCTTTTCTCAATACCTACGCGCAAATCAATCACGCCGTGATTTCCAAAGCCGGAGCAGAGCTTGCCGGTCGTGGCATCCAAGGCGATCAAACGTCCGTCAAAGGTGCCAAACAGAATCCGGCGGTCATCGCCAGTAGCATTCTGCCAATATGCTACGCCCCGGTGTTGGTGAAATTGGCGTGGGCCGGAGCGGCTAGCCTGTGGGTCAAACTGCCAAATTTCGCGACCGCTCTCGGCATCAAGAGCGATAACACGGTTTGACGGAGTAGAAAAATAAAGGATATCGCCAACCATTAAGGGCGTGGATTCAAAAGGCAGAATCCGATGCCGAGTGGTGCGGTGCTGCTGTCGTTGCACTTCGCCGGTGTGATATACCCACGATGGTTTCAACTGGGCAACATTTTGCGGAGTGATCTGGGCGGATGAGAAAGATCTCGTACCGCCGGCATCGCCACCATAGAATCGCCATTCTTGCGCAGATGTGACTGAGGATAGGGCGATCAGCCCTATCAGAAATGCCGTGGACTTGTGAATTGTGCGGCTATTCATGACTTTCGCCCTCGCTCAATGTACGATAGGACCTCATTGATTGCTTTTATTTCCTTTCATTTTCCTTTTCAATGTTTTATTTTCTCCGAGCCAAGGTAGCACCACGGCGAGCTGATTGTCACAATCCGGAGTTCCAGAAATGTTCAGGTGGCGAATTCGAAATGGCAATCATGCGCACTTCGACAGCAGCTCCGCCGTTCTTCAGAAGGCACTGGCAATCCATCTCGGTGCCATCGCCTTCTGCGGGCTCGGGGGAGAATCGGCCCCAGCGCAGTTGAGCACGGTCGTTGTGCGTCCCAAGGAAATCCACGATGTATTGGTAAATCCCGGAATGGGGATTACTACATTTCAGCGATTTGAGGGCCAAGCTCTCAATCCGCCGTTGACCTGGTCCGAGGAGGGTCCGACCGAAAGGCTTGTGGACCCGGAACGCAAACCGGAATTTCCGCCGACATCCGTGTCGTATTGCCGATGGGTTTGGGATGTTATTGAACCCAAACGGGGAGAGTTCCACTGGGAGATTATCGATTTAGCGCTCGATGAAGCGCGCAGACACGGACAAACGCTGGCCATTCGATTGATGCCCTATACGGATAAACATGCGCTTCCTGATTGGTACCGCAGCTCCGGGGCGCGCCGTGCCAACAAGCCTTCGGATAAGGATGGCAGTATCTGGCAACCCGACTATACGGATCCTTTGTTCCTGAAGTATTGGGGCGAACTCGTGGCTGAGGCTGGAAAACGATATGACGCAAACCCATTTCTCGACAGCGTCGACATATCCTCCATTGGATATTGGGGCGAAGGATGGAGTCCGTATATGCCGGACTTTTCATATCAAAAACAATTGACGGATATCTGGTTCGCCGCTTTCCATGTAACACCCTTATTAATGAACTTCGATGAGGAACATGCGCTGGCCTACGGGACGCAGCGGGGTGCCGGGTGGCGACTAGATTGTCTGGGTGACTTGCGGCATTTTTCAGACAATCCTTACTTTCAGCCAGAGATGTTAGATGTGTATCCACAGCAGGTTGTGCGCGCGGGGATTCAAGAAGTATGGCAACGCAGTCCCGTTTCGCTGGAGACCTGCGGCACTCCAGCAGAATGGAAAAAAGACGGGTTTGACGTGGAGTATATTCTCGCGCAAGCGCTGCAGTGGCATGTCAGCACGGTGAACGTTAAAAGTTCACCGATTCCCGCGGAGTGGAAAACGCAATTCGAGAATTTTCAGAAGAAGATGGGATACCGGCTGATCTTAAGACGTCTTGAATATCCGCGAACAGTCAGAGCAGGGCAGATGATGCAGATTCATATGTGGTGGTTGAATGCCGGCGTGGCCCCTGTTTACCGTGAGTACCGACTGTCGCTCGAAATGAATTCTGCGGGCGGCAGCGGGTTCGCAACGGTTCCGGTGGATGTGAGGAAGTGGCTGCCGGGCGACGCCGTTTTTGATGGACCCTTGTACGTTCCTGCCGAGCTAAAGCCTGGAAAGTATCGCATGCGGATCGCGATGCTGGACCCTCGAACGGGAAAGCCTGCCATTCAGTTCGCGATCGAAGGCCGGCAACCCGATGGCTGGTATGAGTGCGGCGAAATGACGGTCAATTAGTTGAGTGCATTCTTTGCGAGCCTTTGCCACACGCCGATGATCTGAGGGCAAATAATGATGCGGTCATCTCTTTTGGTCTTGCTGGCAGTAGCGCTTGGGCCTCTAACGCTAGCTGCGGACGAGCCGCCTACCGCGCAAGCATTCCAGGTCTTCGAGAATACGATGCCAATGGGACCGCGTGTCACTCCATATCTGCAATATCAAACCGAGCAGGCATGGAAACAGGATGATCAGCGCCGAGCAGCGTGGGGAGCCATACACGACGAGCGGGAATTGCTCCGTGCGCAGGATGAATTACGGCAAAGACTTCTGCAGATGATTGGAGGTTTGCCTGCCGAAAAAACGGATTTGCACGCGCGCATCACCGGCACGATCCAAATGGATGGGTTCTCCATCGAAAAATTGATCTTTGAAAGCCTTCCGGGCGTGTATGTTTCCGCGCTGGTTTACATCCCAACCGATCACGCGAAGAAGGGCCCGGCCGTGCTTGTGCCGGCGGGCCACGCACCCAACGGGAAAATTTATTATCAAGATTTGTGCCAGCGGCTAGCAAAACGGGGATACGTCGTGCTGGCTTGGGATCCTGTGGGGCAGGGAGAGCGCAGCCAATTCTGGGATTCGAAGGAGGCGAAGAGTCGTTACAATCTGATCTGCGCGGAACATGCGGTAATGGGCAACCTGGCGTATCTGGTGGGCGCGAATCTTGCCAGGTGGGAAATCTGGGACGGAATTCGCGCCGTGGACTATCTGCTGACGCGTCCGGAAGTTGACGGGGATCGAATCAGTATCGTTGGCACGAGCGGAGGTGGTTTTCAGGCCGCACATATCGCGGCCCTCGACAAGCGCATAAAGGTGGTTGTGCCTTCCTGTTATATCACCGCACTGCCAATGCGTATTTTCAATCGCATCTTCAGCGATCCTGACAGCGATCCGGAGCAGGATCTTTTCGGCATGATTTCGAATGGCGTAGATCACCCGGGATTGTTGCTTTTACTGTATCCGCGGCCCGTGTTGGTCGCAGCTGCGGTGCTCGATTTTTTCCCTATCGAGGGTACGCACAAAACCTTTCGCGAACTGAGCAGCCTGTACGAACGATTTCATCATGGCGACCGCTTGGCGCTGGCAGAAGGTTATCACGCGCACCAATTTTCCCTGCAAAATCAGGAAGCTGCGCTCGACTTTCTGGACCATTTCAACGGCATGCCGGTCCGTCATGGCCTGCCTCCAGTAAAGAAATTGGAAGACAAAGCTTTGTTGTGCACCACGACCGGACAGGTGATGCTCGACTTCAGCGACGCACGGTCGCTAATGGATGTGATCCAGGATTATTACAACGAACAAAAACAGGCCCGCACCAGCACGTTGGCCCGAGAATATTTTGGAAAGGGATATAGCGGTGTCAAGGACTGGAGAGTGGATGAATACAAAGGCGTACAGCCCGGGACAGGTCGGATTGACTGGCAATTCCTAGGAAACACAATTTCAGGAGGAGTATCGATCGATCGATATAGTTTGCACCACAGTGGACAGCTCGAAATCCCACTGCTGTATGTTCATAAATCATCAACCGATAAGCGCAAGGTTTTGTTGTGGTTTCAGGAGGACGGTAAAGCGAAATTAGAAAATTGGCCTGAAATCGAGAAATATTTGAATGCGAACTATGACATTGTGTCCATTGATTTCCGCGGCCTCGGTGAAACCAGAATGGCCTACAAAGCGCTTTCCCCTGACGATCCAATGATGGCTCAAATGGATTTTGACCGCGCTTACAGTTATCCACTTTCGAGTGTGCAGGCCGATCTTGTGTATAACTCGTTGTTGACCGGAAGGCCGTATTTTCTGCAAATGATCGAGGACGCGGAAATCACCACCCGATTTGTACGTGAAAAGCTTGGCCTTCGCGTCGATGCGGTGACGGCACCGGGAAATGGTTACTGGCTCGCAAAGAGCATTTCGGAAATACTTCCGGGCATTGCTCTTATACCGCAGGCAGACGGGTACGTCGAAACTTGGTCCGCAATCGTGCTCGGGAAGAAAGAGATTTGGCCTATTCAATATTTGATGCCGTCGGGTGCGTACATTCATTGATCTGTCTGGCCAAAGGCAAAGCCGTTCAACCCCAAGAAACTGTGCCGCCGATCCATCGAGTCCCGGCAAATGCGGTTATTGGAAGAGCGCTCGAAGCCATCACGAGGGGCGCGGGATTGACAAAGCAATGCGTTTCTGCCAAAAAGAAAGCGAAGAAATGATAAAGAAAGTAAAGGAAAGCAACGGATGGTGCTATTTTTAGTTCGGCTTACATGGACTATCCTCTTTTCCTTAAGCGGCAACGCACCCCGTCCGGGCAATTTCCAGATCATCGGCCCCGGAGGCGGCGGCGCGATGTTCCACCCAACCATCAGTCCGCACGATCCAAATACCGTGTTGCTCAGCTGCGACATGACCGGTTCCTATATTAGTCACGACGGCGGCCAGTCTTGGCGCATGTTCAGTCTGCGAGGTGTCGTACGGTTTTTTGTGTTTGACCCGCAAGACCCTAAGGTGCTTTATGCGCAAGCCGATGGCTTGTGGCGTAGCCGAGATAGTGGTGACACTTGGAACTTGGTTTATCCCAAGGCTTCTTCGGTAAAAGAAATAAAGATGAGTTCGGACCACGCCGACGAGGATCTGATTGCCGAACCCAATCCTCTTGGCAGCATCACGGCCATGGCCATTGATCCCGCCGATTCACGAACAATTTATGTGGTTGCAGGAGACAAAAAGAAGGGCTTGGTCGCTCTGTTCACCTCGCGAGACGAAGGAGAGAGTTGGACGAAGCAGGAAGATTTGCCGGAACTGGCGGATAAGGTGTGGGTGAATCCTCACTCGCCGCGGACTGAGCGCACTCTTTTCATCGCCGGTGCACATTTCATCATGGAGAAGACCTCGTTTGAGGGAAGGAAGATTTCTGGTCCGCCTGCGAAAACTTTTGCGGACACATCCATCGGATTCACGGCAGAGGGTAAGCCCATCATTTATGTTGTCGGAGACGAATCTGCATTTGTGTCTGACGATAAGGGAGCGAACTGGCAAAAGGTGGGTCTCGGTTCTGGTGGCGAAAAGGTGCGGGCAATTGCGACCAGCTTGCACCATCCGACGACGGCGTACGCGTCGTACCGAGAGCTCGAACAGGATGGAATCAAGTGGATGGGGGTCGCGAAAACCACAGATGTCGGTCGGAGCTGGAAACTCGTTTGGAAAGAAGACAGCAGTCCTTCAGGGAAACCAGCAACGAATGTGCACGATGCGTGGATTACTGAACGGTTTGGATCGGATTGGGGTGAGAATCCTCTGGCCTTGGGCGTGGCGGACCAGGACGGAAATCTGTGCTACGGAACGGACTTGGGGAGAACGATGCGGACGACAGATGGCGGTATAAGCTGGGACGCGGTGTATTCACGAAAGGCCGGGAAAACGGGCTGGACGAGTACCGGCCTCGACGTCACAAATGCGTACGGCTACCATTTTGATCCATTTGACTATGACAGACAGTTCATCTCCACAACAGATATAGGACTTTTTAGAAGCGAAGATGGGGGAAAATCGTGGATAAGTTCCACGCAAGGCGTGCCGAAAGATTGGATGAACACGACGTATTGGATAGAGTTCGATCCCAAGATTAAAGGGCGCGTCTGGAGTGTGAATAGTTGGACACATGATTTGCCGCGACCCAAGATGTGGAGAACCCAGAGTGTCGATCGCTACCGTGGGGGCGTGTGCCGGAGCGACGATGGAGGGAAAACTTGGGTAAAGTCGAACCAAGGTATGGAGCAAACGGCTGCGACACACATCCTGATGGATCCGGCGAGTCCGCCAGAAGCGCGGGTACTCTATGTCGCTGGCTTTGGACGTGGCGTGTACAAGAGCGTGGACGGTGGTGTCAGCTGGAAGCTGAAAAACACCGGCATCACTCAACACGAGCCATTCGTCTGGAGAATTATCAGGGACAGCAAAGGAGCGCTGTATGCGCTGGTGGCGAGGCGCTCTGAAGATGGCAGCATCGGTACAGAGAAGGACGGTGCGATCTATAAATCAACGGACGGGGCGGAAAACTGGAGTTCCGTCGAGATGCCAGATGATGTAAACGCACCGAATGGCCTGGCCATCGATCCCGCGAAGCCTGAGAGGCTATATCTCGCAACGTGGGCACGGGCTGCAGGCGTACATGGCGACGGCGGTGGGGTGTATTTGTCAGAAGACGGAGGAAAAACGTGGAAGCGGGTGCTGGAGCGCGATCGCCACGTTTATGACGTTACGATTGATCCACGCAACGCAAACATCCTTTACGCTACGGGATTCGAGTCTTCCGCCTGGAGGTCAACTGATCGTGGTGCGCACTGGAACCGCATTCCTGGTTTTAACTTTAAGTGGGGGCATCGCGTTATTCCCGATCCTGCGGACGCGGAAAAAATATATATCACTACCTTTGGTGGCGGAGTGTGGCACGGTTCAGTAAATGGAGAGGACCGTTTTGTGGACATCGCGACGCCGGAACTTCGGCCCGGAAGATAGCCGATGCCGTGTCCGGGTTTGTATGGGATAAAAAATCTTCCAACGTACTCTTTTTTGTCCCGAGACAAAATCAGCAGGGAAACTCGTACAGGGGAACAAAATACGGTCCATGGACAGTAGCGCCTCAATATCACAAGCCCATTGGCAAGTTGCCCTGGCCCAATATCAATCGAATGCCGAGGAACTATTTGGCCGGGCAGAAGCGGACCAAAAACGTATTGGTTATTTCCACACGCTACGTGAAATTTGCCAGCAGCCTTGGACTTGGCTTCAAACCTCTGAACGAATGATCGCTTCGCGCGAAAACCTTATACAAATTATTAAAGATATGCGCAGTGTTACGTTGACCGGGTCCGGCAGTTCTCAATACGCGGCGGAATGCGTACATTTTGCACTTCAAAACCTGGGAGTGCGGATTGAGTCGGTGAGTGGCGGAGATTTATTAATCTACGGCGGAAAAGTTTTGCCTCCGGAGCGGCCAGGACTGCTCATTTCCCTCGCAAGGTCGGGAGACAGCCCAGAGAGCCGGGGAGCAATCGAGTTCCTGCTGAACGCCGAGCCCAAACTTCGACACATCGTCGTGACCTGTAATGAACAGGGAAGCCTGGCCAAGGAATGGCGCGACAATGCGAAGGTGCATGTCATTACGCTTCCCAAAGAAACCAATGATCAAAGCCTGGTCATGACCAGCAGTTTTACCAATCTTCTTTTGGCAACGCGTTTCATGAGCATGTTGGAAAAGCCCGATGAATATCTTCGGCTGTGCAAAGCGTTGAGCGCGATTGCTAAAGAATTGATCGCCACAAATTTTGACGTTCTGGCGGAAACCGCAAAGACCAACTTTGAGCGGGTTGTGTTCCTTGGCTCTGGAGCACGTTTCGGAGCCTCGCGAGAAGCGGCTTTGAAGATGTTGGAGATGACCGCAGGCCGAGTGACTACGCTATGCGAAACATATCTTGGTTTTCGCCACGGACCCATGAGCTACGTGCAAGAGAAGACTTTAATCGTTTGTTTTTTATCCTCAGATTCCGTTCTGAGAGCTTACGAACTGGATTTGCTGCAGGAACTAGACCGAAAAAATCTGGGTTTATCAAAGCTGATTGTGGGTGAGAGGATTCCCCAGAGTACGCTGCGAAAGGAAGATGTTGCCATCGACTGCCCCGGCTTGGCAGAACTCGGCGACGAGGAGGCTGCCACCATCGACGTGGTTGTAGCTCAGCTTCTCGGTTTCTTTCGATGCTTGAAAGAGGGCCTCAGGCCCGATTCGCCCTCGGAGGAAGGAATTATTCAGCGTGTGGTTGGAAAATTTCCAATCCACACCCCTTCTTGAAGGAGCACATCAAGTCTTCGGGCCACGCACGTATAACGGCACGGGCCGATCCATCAATGAAATGACACTGGGTTTGACAGACGACAATTGTGAAACTCGCAGGCGCGAAGTATTACCGCGCCGGTGTGCGCTGCTGTTGCTGTTTCTGTTGATGACCGCCATGTTCGCAAACGGTCAGGTGCGAGTATGGCAGGGAACTTTGAAGCTTCCCGTATACGAAGAGGGCGCGCCCGATCCTAATCCTCCTTTTGATGAGTTCGCAACCAATCGTTTCAGCTATCCGTATACCCTGCGAACGGAAATAACCAGAGTGCGCGTGGCACATGAGTTGCGCGCAATCTATCTTGAAAACGAATATCTGAAATGTTCGGTGTTGCCCGACCTCGGGGGACACCTCTATACCTGCTTAGACAAAATCAGCGGACTGCCTATGTTCTACGCGAACCCTTCCATCAAGAAAGCGAAAATTGGATATCGCGGAGCCTGGGCCGCATTTGGCGTCGAATTTAACTTTCCCGTTTCCCACAATTGGGTCTCCATGTCACCTGTAGATTTCGCTTACACGGCAAACGCGGACGGCAGCGCGTCGCTGACCGTCGGTAATATCGACCGGGTATACGCGATGCAATGGTCCGTTACGCTGACGCTGCGTCCGGGTTCAACCCTTTTGGAACAGCGCGTCACTTTGAGCAATAGAAGCGATGTGCGGCATCGCTTCTATTGGTGGAACAATGCGGCCGCACAGGCCTGGGACGATTCGCGGATCGAATATCCCATGCGCTTTGCAGCTGCGCATGGGTTTGCCGAAGTACAAACTTGGCCAGTGAATTTGCGTGGGAAGGATTTGAGCATTATCAGCAACCAGACCGATGGGCCTGTGTCCCTGTTCGCACATGGGAGCCGCGAAAATTTCATGGGGGTCTGGAATCCAAAAACGAACACTGGAACCGTGCATTTTGCGGATTACGCGCAGGTGCCGGCGAAAAAAATCTGGTCTTGGGGTGTTGATGCCGATGGACTTGATTGGCGCACCGCACTTTCCGACAACAATAGTGCCTATGTCGAGATCCAAGCGGGCCTCTTTCGGAACCAGGAAACCTACGCGTTTCTGGAGCCGCGGCAAACTTTACGTTTCACCGAATACTGGATGCCGGTTCGCGAAACTGGAGGAATCTCGCGAGCTAATCTTGTCGGCGTTGTCCATTTGGAGCGAAAAGGCGGTGTATTGCATGTAGCTCTCAATACGAACCGAAAAATACTCTCTGCTTCGGTTCGCATCGTTGACGGAAGCACCTCATTGCTGGATGAGCGGGAAGATCTGACACCGGAGCAAGTCTGGAAGAAAGAGCTGCGACTTCCCGACGCCAGCCGTAAATACAGATTCGAACTCAGAGACAAAGAAGGCACGGTCTTGTTAACGCAGTCGGAAGGGGAATATGACTGGGTGCCGGACTCGGAAATCGAAGTTGGTCCTCAGAGATCTTATGATATCCCGCAAGAGGCGGAACGCACGGCGGATGATTGGCTGCAATTCGGTATGGCGGCAGAGCTAAACGGTGAGTTGTTGATTGCTGCCAAGGGCTACCAAAAAGCACTCGGAAAGTTCCCGGCTAGCTTTGAGTTGTTAAAAGCTTCCGGACGGCTTCTCGCGAGTCTCGAACGGTATCAAGAAGCCGCGGACCATCTTGCCGCTGCCCACGCGCGAAATACTATCGACAGTGAAACGTCTTATTATCTCGCAGTCAGCTATGAAGCACTGGGGCAAGACCGCAACGCCATCGACGCATACCAGGAAGCCATGCGATTACCAGCTTACCGGGCAGCTGCGGCGTTGCGGCTTGGCGAACTATCGGCGCGACAGGGCGCTATGCAGGATGCGGAAAATTTTCTGAGCCTTGGCCTGTATTCTGCGCCCGAGGACCTCCGCATGGCAGAAGAACTTGGTGCCGTGATGCGGGCACGTGGAAATGTTGAGAGTGCAAACAAACTTGTAGGCGAGTGGCTCGCGCGATTCCCGCAGAGCGCGTTTCTCAGCGAAGAAATCGGCAAGGCCCGCCTCGAGCATCTCGCCGCCGATCCCTATCGCGTATTGGATGTTGCATCCGAATATGCAAGGCTCGGGTTTTACCGGCGAGCAGTGGAAATACTTTCGCGGAAATACCCACCGGTCAATCCGGATCAAAGCGAACCTGGCACGGTACTTCCGCAGAACCACCCTCTGGTCGTTTACTTCCGAGGCTATTGCCGGGAAAAGTTGGGCCAATCAGGAGCGGAGGACGATGCCGCGGCGAGCCGGCTTTCGACGACTTACGTTTTTCCAAACAGTGAGGAAGACTTCGCTTCGTTGAAGGCCGCATTGCGGCAGAATGAAAATGATGCGAGCGCACATTTTCTGCTTGGCACCTGGTACTTCGCGCGAGGCGAGACGGATATTGCTCTGGAAGTATGGAGGCGTGCGAAAGCGAATCATCCTTCTTTACCTGTTTTGGACGCCAACATCGGATTAGCGTTGTTACACGTTAAAGGGAAATACGACGTCGCATTGCAAGCATTTGAGGAAGGCATAAAAAACGATCCGCGGAACGCGACAAACTATTCGGGCGCGATTGCCGCAGCAACGCTGCTTAAGAAGCCACCCACGGAACGAGTAAAGATTTTGGAACGTTATCCTGACCTGAGCAGTATGCCCACGGCTCTGGTTGAGGAGTTAGCCCTGAGCCGTGCGGAAGCAGGGAATTACCCCGGAGCAGTAGAGCTGTTCAAAAATAGATTTTTTGGACGCGAAGAAGGAGGCACCAATGTACGGCAGGTCTGGATTGAAGTGAAACTAGCCGAGGCGCTACATCTGGGTCGAACCGGTAATTGCCGCGAAGCATTGGATCAAATGAAAAGGCTGGGTTCTCCGGTAGCGGACCTTGAGTTCACTCAGAACGGGCTGAAAAGCATCATCGAATCAGCGAGAACAAACTTCTTGCTCGGTGAATTATCGGCTTCCTGCGGGGACAAAGCCGAGGCGCAGCGGCGATATGAGGCTGCTTCTCAGGCAACCGAGCCTTCGCAAGTTCTGTGGGCGTGGGCCGCAGCAAGAAAGCAATCCGGATACGAGCGGGCGCAGTGGCAAACCCGTCTCAGTTCAGCACTTTCACAAGCTGAATCCAGGCTTCGGACCAGTTCTCTTAAAGGGTGGTGGACTTATTGTATCGGGGCCCTACAGATTGCGCTCGGCGACGAAGAAAAGAGTAGGACATCTTTACGCGAAGCCATTCTGTTACCGGAGAGTTTGATGTCGTATCACTTTGCGCGCTTGTCCCTCGACGGTGCTACACCTCGATAACTTCGATACCTTTTTGTCTAAGGGCTTCGGTGAATTCCGCAGGCGCTTGCTTATCCGTGATCAAACGGTGAATTCTGTCGAAAGGGCCAATCTTAGAGATCGCCCTGCGACCTAGCTTGCTGAAGTCCGCTACCACAGTAACCTCTCGCGCCGAGCGCATCATCATGTTGTTCAGTTGCGCTTCGAGAACATCGGGAGTCGAAGGACCGGTCTGTAAATCGAAACCGTCTACCGCCAGGAAAAGACGGTCCGCATGCAATTCGCTCATCATCGATTCAGCCTGCGGCCCGACGAACGAAGATGAAACGGGCCGCAAGAGCCCACCAATCATAATCAAAGAGATGCCGGGGGTGTCGGTTAGTTCCGAGGCGATATTCAGCGCATTGGTAATTACGGTAACCGACTGGATTTTAAGTATTTTCAAGTGCCGGGCAATTTCAACCGTAGTCGTCCCTGAGTCCAGAATGATGGTTTCGCCGGCGCGCACCAATTCGGCGGCGGCTCGCCCGATTCTGCATTTTTCGTCCCGGTGCAGAGCCTCTTTGGTACGGAGCGGATAATCCTGGGCAGCTTCCAAGCGCCGGACTGCTCCCCCATGAGATCTGACGATGGTGCCCATGGAGGCAAGTGCGTCGAGATCGCCGCGGGCGGTTACGGCAGAGATAGAAAATAGCTTGGCAAGTTCGGCGACCGTAGCTTGGCCATCTTGGCCAACAAGGTCCAGCATCCTTCGCCGCCGCTGTTCGATGAGCAGCTTGGATTTTTGTGCCATTGGTAGGCGGCAGTATAGGGCGATTTAAACAGGAGGTCAAACCGACAAACAAAGTCGTCAGCCTTGTGTTGCTTGCTATTAATGTTTGTTATTTATTTTATATTGTGTTTTCTTTGCTTTTGGTGTTACATGTTTCGCACGAACAGATTTTGGGGAGGGGTCCTCATGAGCTATAAGACCGCATTCTCGAGCGTCCTCTTGGTCGTGCTGAGCTTATTTGCTGAGTCCACCTTTGGCCAAGGAACCGACCTGGGTACAATCCGCGGAACGGTAACCGACTCTGCCGGAGGCATCATCGTCGGAGCGTCGATCACCATCACGGACGCGCTCACGAAGACGGACCGTATCACGCAAACAAACTCTCAGGGCAACTATGAAATGTTCGGGTTGAACCCCGGAACGTATAGCGTAACCGTCGCTGCGCCGGGAATGTCGAGGACCGAGATCACGAACATTGTATTGAACGGTAGCGACTCGGTAGCCGCAAACGCGGTATTGAAAATCTCGGCTGCACAGGAAATTGTTGTCGTTTCGATGGAATCGGCGGCCATTGACACGGAAGATCAAACGATAAGCCAAACGATCGACAATCAGGCGGTGATCGAACTGCCTCGCGATAGTCGCAACGTATATTCGTTTCTGTATTTGAATCCAAACGTCACGCAGGCCGACGCAGACGGCACCTTCAAGTTCATCGGAGCGCAAAGCTACGGCGCCAGCTTCTCCTTGGACGGTCAGCGATCAAATGGAGGAATTTTCGGCCAACCCACGAACAGCCAGCCTTCCCTTGAGGCCGTGGGCGAAATCAATATTCTAACCAGTGATTTCAGCGCGGAGTATGCAGGTATCGCCAATGTGCGCGTGAACACAAAACGCGGTGGTTCGACGTATCACGGCTCGGCGTTTTACAACAATAAGAATTCTGCCTTGGCCGCATGGAAACTGGATGACCTGAATGCCAAGGCGCAGTTTGTTCCTAACGCCATCCAGTCAACCTACCCTAACCCATATTTCAACATTACGGACGTGGGGGGATCCGTGGGTGGCCCGATACCGCACTTGGGTAAGACGTGGTTTTTTGCGGCGTACGAACGCGACTATACGATCGACCAGCTAAAAATCCAGAACAACAATATTCCTCACCCTTCTCTTTATACGGGCGATTTTTCCGCACTGAAGCCTTCCGCTCAGCCGCTGGTACCATCGAGCGTCACACTCACACCCGAAGAAATTGCGAATAACACGGTTGCCGACAGCGACGGCAATCTCCACTTTGTCACCATTCCTTCAAGGCTTCTTAATCCAACAGTACAAGCGCTCATTAATACTTATTTTCCGAAAATTGGTCTCGCCGCTCCAATCAACCCGAAGAACGGAAAAATTCTAGGTGGCTTCAAGACTATCCTCCCAACGCGATCCGTGCAGGATATTGGCACCTTACGTTTGGATCATGATTTCTCCGAGAACAGCCATTTCTACGGCGTCTATAACGTGTCATCCCAAGTAAGCGCGACATCGGCCGTGGTCTCTCCCTTCACCGGGCTCGGTCTCACGCAGAACGATCGTAGAAACCATACGGTCTCTCTTTCCTATGCCCACAGCTTCTCGCCGAGTTTCATTAACGAAGTTCGCGGTGGTTTCAACCGCGAAGGACTGCTGCGCCACAGCAACACAACCTTGGAGAGTTTCCTGGACAGCATCGGCTTCAGCCAGAGTGATATCGCTGCCTATGGCGCGGTGGTCGGCCCGGCGGAACTTTCCACGTTTGGCCATCCTCAGATCAACTTCAGCGGCACTTTTACGACCTTTTCAAACGGCGGCCGCAACACGTTTCGGCCCCTAAACGAAAATCTGGTTACATTTGGCGATACTTTGACCTGGGTTAAGGGCAAGCACGCCTTCCGAATGGGCGGAGATCTGGTACGCAACGGCGCGGTCGACGGTTTTGCGCAGAATCGTAACAACGTACGTGGTTCGATGACCTACACCGGCTCGCTCACGAATCCCTTTACCAGTTTTTTACTGGGGCTGCCGCCTGCCAGCGTAGCTTCAGTAGTTCAGCCGCGCCCGGCTATGGATGTGCACAATTGGGAGCACGGTTATTTTGTTCAAGACACCTGGAAAGTCAATTCCAAACTGACCTTAAACCTGGGTTTGCGCTATGAATTGATTACACCCTTTGTTGACAAAAATGACCTGATAGCGAATTTCGATCCCAACTATGTGAACCCTACTACCGGCCAGTTGGGCCGTTTTGTGATTCCTTCACAGAAGACACTTCAGTTTCTCGATACGCGCATTATCGATTTCGGCTACGCTTTTGCTAATGCTTACGCTTTAGGAAGAGGCACAGTTTTAGCTGACAAACACGATTTCTCGCCGCGCCTTGGTGTGGCCTACAGAATCGGCGATAAGTCGGTGATCCGCGGTGGCTACGGAATTTACTACCCGACGTCTGCGGCGCAAGGCATCCGCGATCCTATCGCTACCAATCCTTTTAACCAGTCGATTACGAAAAGGAGCGTAACTGGCAACAAGCTCCAAGGATGGCCCGGAAATGGCGCAGATGGCATCAGCCCGATTTCCGGAGGCGCAGTGACCTCGGGTTTCGGCGGCACGCCAGCAGTCAACGTAGTGCCCTTCAACATCCACCAACCGCGCATCCACCAGTACAACGCCACGTTTGAGCGCGAAATAGGATGGGGCAACGCCGTGCGCTTCTCCTACCTGGGCGCCACAATGCATGGATTGATTGCCGGCCAGGATCTTAACCTGATCGCGCCCAGTGACGTTCCATTTGGCGTTCACACCTTGGACGATTCAGGCGAGCCGACCGGAATATGCGACCCGATCAACGATAATGGGGATTGCGGGATTTCTAACGAAGATTTCTCACGTTACCGTTTTCCGGCACTGGGCGATTTCCTGCTGAGCTACGGAAACTTCGGCCATGCCCAGACCAATGCTTTCCAAACGACGTTCGAGCATAAGTACTCTCACGGCTTGCTGTTCAGCTTCTCGTATACGTACCTGGATCAGAAATCGACCGCTCTGGATACGGGCAATTCGAGTCTTGGTGGTATTGCCTACAACCCGATAACGCCCGACAGCGACTACGGTGTAGACGGCTATGTTTCCAAGAATCGAGTGGTCGCTTATGGTGTTTATGACTTGCCGGTCGGTCGAGGGCGCCATTACGGCGCCTCAATGTCCAAATGGGCGGATCTCATCGCGGGTGGATGGCAAACTACGTTTAACATGTTCGCGAAATCGGGAACCGGATTCACACCGTTCTGGATCTGCGACAATTGCAATCCGATTGAACCCGGCAATATTGGTATCTCCTCCGTGGACGCCGTTGGCGATTTCAATGCGGAGCCATCGTATCGTCCCACGGTGATTAGCAACGACTTCAACAAAAAGAGCGGCGACCGCATTTTTAATCCGGATGCCTTTGGTCTGCCTTCCGTAGGTGCCGACGTGTTCAGCAATGCCAAGGTGGCCAAGCGCAACATGCTTTGGGGACCGGGAACGTGGGGCGTAAACTTGGGAATCCACAAGGATTTCCATGCCACGGAGCGCTTGACCTTCCAGTTTGGCGCGGACGTCGACAATATCTTCAACCATCCGCTATTTTCACCTAATGCTGACGCCGGAGGTGGCGGCGGGACGTTTGCACTGCTAGGTGAATTTAATATCAACGTAGACCCAGCAACCGGGAAGCTACTGCCACTTACAGCCGCAGATATAGTTCCTGATTCCGGTACCGATTTTGGGCGCCTGATCAGCAGCTTTTCGCAAGAGGGGATCGACAGCCGCCGCACCGTCCGATTGCGGTTGAGAATTACCTTTTGATTTGAAGTCTTGACTGACTTACAAAAATGGCAGATCTCAAAAAGGGCGTAGTGGCCCTTTTTTATTCTGCAGGCACGCAAGTTAAACTTGTTTGAATCGCAGCCTGACGCTATGAACGCCATCCAGAGTTAATGCCAGAACGCCTTTGTCGTTCGAACGAACGTGTTCTGTTTTGACTGCAATTCCGGGTGCCGCAATCGATGTGGGCGTGGTGATATTTGGACCTGCAAACGTAATTTCAAATAGCGCGTTCTCCTTCAGCGCAAACGCAAAGAGTTCTTTGCAAGCGATAGCGGGCACGGTCACTTCCGCCTCGAGAAGTGGGGAACCGCTGGTGTTGAATAACACCGTGGGACCGGATTCGAATGCCGCGCCCGCTACATTCAGGCCTTTCACCAATTCAACCGTGTGCTTGCCTGTGCTTGCGCGTGATCCTATTTCGAGCAAATGAAGAAAATGATCTTCCTCGGAAGGAGACACGGGCGATATCTCCACTCGCCACGCGCCAGGTACGACATTCTTGCGGTTGGAATGTTCGAGTTTTTGGAAATTTTTCCCCCAGAAATTCTTCCACATAGATTGAAGGCGGGGGTCGCGGGGAAGAGCTCCGCCTTCAGCAGGGTCAAGCGGCCAGTTTCCGCCGCTGCCCCAATTGCCGCCGTACTCATTCCCAGGGGTCCAGAACTCATTGCCCGGTCCTCCGCGCTTAGTTACCGAACGTCGTTCGGGCAGAAGACAGTGCACCAATAATTCTCCATCGCCGTCATGGAAGCGAAATTCGTTGGCATCGGTAAAATCTGTTGCACCATGCGCCGCGGCACGGCCTGCAGCGTTGAAGGAAGGTTCATTGACGCCGTGCAATAACCAAACTTTTCGAAAGCCGGGATCAGTACTGATGACGCGATCGAAAACGAACAAAATATTCGAGACCGGAATGTAAAGTAATTGGCGTGTGAAACAACTGAGTTTGCCGGGCGCATAGGCTTTTGTGGCGTCCCCCAGCGCATAATGATAGGAGCCTGCCTTGTAATCGACGACCCGCATGGTACCGAGATTCCAGAGTTCGCGTGTGCGATTCCAATCTTCGATGCTGCGCACGGTATTCCAGAAACGAGCGGAATCCATACGTTGTCCGCCGTCATTGGCGGCATCCACGATATTGTCAGACCAGAAGAATCGCTCGTGCGGGTCATAAACCAGAATGGAATTGTGCGCCACGGTGCGACGGTAATAGTTCAGGTAATGCGGACTTTCGGTGTCCGTATAGTCGGCGCCGCTATCGATAGCCAGATATCCGCGGTGATAAATCGAAAAGTGGTTCTGCGATAGATGCTGGTGCTTTGAAAAATAGGGGCCGCAATCGAATTCGATCCAGGTTGAATCGCGTTTCCAACCGTCGCGCATCACCAGATGACCGACACCAGGGAAGAATCGCTGTCGCGGAAGTTCCGAAGGCTCGGCGAGCGCAGGCTCCCGCGGCACTACCTCGAAGTCGTCCCACAGAAATTCCAGCACTGGAAGAACCCATTTAGCAGGAGTGAAACCGCTGTTTCGCAGCAGCCATGCGCTATAGGGATCCTTGAACCGGTGAACAGCGTAACCCAGCAGAGCCGTATCTCTTCCGTCGAGTATTGGATACTCGTTATCGCCCTCACGCGAAGGTGTTCCATCGGGTAGCAATTTGTATAGATAGGTGGCTCCGATGCTGGCAAAGACCGTATAACTTCGAGCAGGATCGACGGCAGTTGTGGTGCGTTGAAGTTCCGCGAGCAAAGCCAAGGGAGCAAGCGTAATTCGAAAGTAATCCATAGATTCGTGATAACTGCCTTCTGGCGTGACCAGTTGGGTGGTTTCTAGAATATTGTCGAACGCTTGTTGAGTCCGCTGGCGTAAAACCCTGCAGCGATCCGCGACACTTGGGTGGGCTCGCACAGCGGCCAGAGCAAACGAAACAATTGCAAGATAGCGGAGCACGTAATTGTGATACGAAGCTTGTTCCGGTATCGAAAGATCCGGGCCTGCGAGTAGAGTCGAAGCACTATCCATGAGTCCGCTCGCCACGCGGTCTTTAAGCGCTGGATCGAACGCAGGATGCTCATATAGCCAATCGAATGCGAGAGACAAACCGACAAATTGCATCCAGGAACGCGAGAGCGAGTTCTGCGGAAGGCCGGGCAATGCACGAATATCGGAGATTGCTCGCTCGGCGAACTCATGTTTTTTGGTAATTTGCCAGGACAGAGCCCAGCCGGCGATATCCGCAGAGGGGCGCCGGCCGCGATCATAGCGAGCTTTCAGTACGCCGAGGCCGCTGAACGGATCATCTTGAAGCAGCAACAAGGAAGGATGAATCCCTGATTCGGAGGGCCGTTTAAGAAGGCCAACAGGAAAAGCGGCGGCACCTAACAACGCAGATGAGAACTCTCGCCGGTTCATTTTCACGCTGCGAACTCCTACCCCGGAAGTCGTCTGATAAAGCGAAATTCATCGATCCGATTTTCGCTCGCGCAAGGTGAGCTAGGCTGATGTCTTTTCAGAATTGGGTGATACCGCAAATATGGCAGCGCCTCCCAGCAAACCCGCAACGGCGATGATATTCCATGCCAACTCGTAGCTGTGACGAGTGTCGAAAATTCTGCCAGCGAGCCAGGGCGCCCCCCATTGTCCCAGCGAATAACCCATTATGATAAGAGCCAGCAGTTTCCCGAGTGAGACGGTCCCAAAACATTCCGCGGCAACCAGCGGGATCAGCATGTAGTCCGCTCCCATCGAGAAACCAAAAACCGCCACGAAGGCCCAGATCACAGCGGGATACTGCGCAAAATTGAGCAAGAGGACTGAGACGCTCAGGATGCCGTAGAACAACGCCATGACGTCTTTCTTTCGAAAGCGATCCGCCAAGTAGCCCACCAGTACGCGGCCGCCAAGGCTGGCCACGAGCAGAGCCGTAAAGAATCGCGACGCCATGCTGGCGGAATAGCCTTCATCCTTCAGAAACAAGATGAAATGTTGGATCACCGCGCCGATGGCGCCAATGACCACGGTTGACCCCGCCAGGATAAGCCAAAAGTTCGTGGTGCCAATCGCAGACTGAACGTCGACCGGCCGTAAGGAAGAGTTTCCGTATTCCGCGATCGCAGCAGAGCCCTGTCCACCAGTGGCCCCATCCGGTCGAAGGCCCAGATCGGCCGGGACGGAGCGCGTAACGAAAATGCCCACTGGAATCAGCACGATCATGACAAGCGAGCCGACAAATTCCAGCGCATGGCGCCACCCGAAATTTCGAATGAGCGAATTGCTCAACAGCGGAGAAACAACGCCTCCCAGGCCTAGCCCTAAATAGACATAGCCCATAGCGCGCCCCCGCCGCGCCTGGAACCATCGAGCCACCAGCACTTGATTACCGATCGGTCCGGCCAGTACGTAGCCCAGCACTTCGACTATGCATAGTAGTTCGTAATGCCAGAGCTTGGTCATGGATCCCATGAGGATCAAGGACGTGCCGATGAGTCCGACACCTGTGAGAATTACCCATCTCGCGCCGACGCGGTCGATTACTGTGCCGGCCACCAGTCCAAAAGGCAGTCCAGCGATCAGAAATCCCAGCAGAAAACCCTGAGTGAGCTGTGCGCGGCTGAATCCCAACGAATCGGCAAGTGCAGGATAAAAAACGGGAAATCCATAAAAAATTATGCCCACCGCGAAAAATAGATTGAGAAACGCCGCAACGACAATCCACCAGCCATAGAAGATTCGGGTTGATTGAATCGTGGACACGAAGCGCTGCTAGCCCCCACTGGCAATGGAAACATATGCGATGCCCACACTTTTGTCCAAGCTCTTTTCATACCGTGATGGATTCGGTGCAAGGAAAAAGCACGATGAGTTTGCCTGGCTACTTTTGGAGATTGTGCAGTACATCTGCGATATGACTCCGCAACGAAGTGGTACATAAACGGGTTGCAAAATGATGAGTAACGATCCCAGCTGTTTTCGTCGCCGCTATTGCGCGACCCGTGGTCTGCGATGGCAACAGCGCTAGCTTGCCGGTGGCGCGCAACGCTTGGCATTTCCATCCACCACTGCTTTTTAGTTCTTGAGGGGCCGCCTTATGGCGATGAGCGACATCTGCTCCAAGTCAGGGAAGTGACCTTCGGCGTCGGGCGAGCGGTTAGATGAGCGAATCTGTTGCACCACAGTTTGCGCCGGGAGGGGGGCCTTGAAGTATTCCGAATAAACCTTGATGAAGGGCTCGGTGTCGGAAATATTGTCGAGGTAAACAGTTGTAGAGACGACTTGGCTGAAATCCATGGAAGCTTCTTCGAGATTGTCGAGTTGGTTTCGCATGGTTTGCCGAAGTTGAGATGGGGTGGTAGCGGCGTAGACGCCTCCATTTGGTCCGGGGATAAATCCGCTTTTTGCCGAGCAGTAAAGCGTATCGCCCGCGAAGACACACGGGCTGGCGGTCGGGCTCGGCGGCATGTTCTTCGGGCGTATTGCTTTTCGGCGGCCCAGGTCGCGCACCGCTACTCCAGTGAAGACGATGTGTGTACCTTCGGGCAGACTGGACACTTCGATGGTGGCGCGAGCCGGCGTGTTTCCAAATTCAAAGCGCCGGGCATATTGTTCGTTCATGACGCGCGTCGACAGTTCGGGCGTGAGATAGGGATTCACAAAAACCATGTTGGCGTTGGTGAGTCCCGCGGCCTCCAGGACGGCGGTCAACCGATCGAGAGCGAGGCCGACCTGTGCTACCGGATTCTGCGGCACGGCGCCGGTTGCAGGATCGCTGCCCGGCATGCTGGACACAAATAGCCGGTCATGGGTGAGCATGCCTGCGGAGTAGGCCTTGTCAAGGGTCCAGCCAGGTACAGCGACCGGCTGCTGGCCCTTGAGGTCGCGAACCGCGACCGCGGTAATTTGTACCGAGGGCTCCGGTACGCGAGCGACACCCAAAACTCCGCGAGCGGGTGGGTCCTTGGGAAAGTAGGCCGAGAAAACTTCATTCAGCTCGCTGTAGTGGCTGATGTCTTCGAGATAGACCTGCAGATAAACCACGTGATCCAAAGTAAGACCCGCCCTCTCGACCTGGCGTTTTACGTTATCGAGAGACTGGCGGACTTGATCGGAAAATTTTGTGGGAGTGGTCCCGTCCGCGAGACGGGGTCCTTGACCAGAAATGTAGACGTAGTCTCCCGCATCGAAACTGGGCGAGACCAGCGCCTCATTCGGACCCGGCGCTGACTGTGCGCGGGCGATGGGCAGCTGGGCGCCCAGAAAGGCTGCTGCGCCAAGCAGCCCGACGAACAGGAATATGCGTTTCATGCGGACTTCCCCTTGCGCGCTGCGCTGAGTATTGCGCGCAGGCGTTGTCCCACGATCATTTCTTCGCCAGGCTGAATGGTCATGGAAACCAACTCGAGGTGATTCTGCTCTCTCGGTTCCTTCGGATTTGGCTTCGGTTTATCTGCCCCTTCCTGCACTGCGGAAACCATGCTGGGATTGTCAATACTGAGCACTTCGATCACCGGATCGCCGTCGTGCAATTTCTGAACGCACTCGCTTACGTTGAAGCCCCAGGCCTGTTGGTCCCACGAAATGCGCAGGGTTGGATAGCGATTGCCGTCGTCGGGAATGTAGATCTGAGTTTGGACGCCAGGCACGGTCTCCACCAGCTTGGCGATACGATCCACTCGTGCGTTCCATTCGTCGTAGAGCTTTTTGGAATCGATTTTCAGCCAGGTCTCTATGGCCGTCAGGCAACCGATGACCTCTTCTTTCCCGACTTTCATGGGGCGGCATACCGCACCTTCGTAGGGGCAAGAGTTACGCAAAGCGGCTTCGATCAGGTCCTTGCGACCCAGCAGCACGCCGCTGCACTGCGGTCCGCGCAGCCCCTTCCCTCCTGAAAAAGTGTAGAGATCGAGTTTCATTCTTGCGTAGAGCTTGATGTTATCAATCGGCGGAATACCTGCGGCATCGTCCAGGAGGAGCGGCACCTTGTGCTCCTTCGCGATGGACGCCTCGCTCGCCAACTTGTCGCCCAGATCGGTGGTATAGATCATGGCCGTATTGCTGTTGATGGCGTTTAGAATGTCGTCGGGCTTTTCGACGAGCACGAGCTTTGCACCGGCGAGCCGGATGGCGTTATCAAAGGCGCTGCGCCCGCCGACCATGATGACTTCGTGCTTTAGACCGGTGGTATCCGGAAGCTGCCAGATCTTTTGCGGATCGTTGCCGGCCATGCAGGCCGCGGTCGCGGCAGCCATGGCGCCTGCGGCGCCCGACGTGATCAATCCGGATTCGGCGCCGGTCAATTCCGCCAGACGGCGTCCTACGGCTTGGTGCAACTCGACCATGTTCACAAAATGGCGGCTCGCATCGGCCTGAGCGTCTTGCACTTCCGGAAATTGCAGTGATCCGCTTAGATAGGTCCAAGTCCCACGACAATTAATGACGGTCTTAACGCCCAAGCGATGGTAGACGTTTCCGCGCGGGTCCAGTCCCATGGCGGCAGCGGATTTTTCGTACAGGCCTTGAGCGGTAATCTGGGCCAATAGCGGCGAAGCAGCCAACATCTTCATAAATCCGCGGCGATTTGATTGCTGTTTTGAAGGCATGCAATTCCTCCCGAAAGTGCTCATTACTTGGTGAAGATCAATGTTCCAAAATGTTCAGGTACGTGGTTGGGATCGCGGTTGACGACACAGGTTGGTTGCCAACACATGAAATGGCGCTGTGGATCTTCGCCGAGGCCGTCAATGCGATAGAGGTTAGCCCGCCATCGAGTGCCAGCGACCACCTGTTTTTCGCCGACAGAGCGCAGCGGCACGCGCGCCGCTGCATACCATATGTGATTCTTTTCATCGATTCTTCCCATGCGCTCCCAGCCCGAACTCCAGTCGGCGCTGTAGGATTCTTTGTTAAGGTCAATCGCCAGATCGACCCAATCCCCGGTGGGGGCAATCTCAAACTCGCGATAGTGCTTGATGTCTGTCCAATCATCGCCGAGAAAAAACTCGACCACGTCACGGTCCCAGAGCTTGAGGCGGTCTTTGCTATTGTCTGCAGGCAGCCAGAGATTCAGCTCGCTGTATGGAGAGACAAAAAGCAGATACAGATCGGAGTCCGTCCAAAACCCGCGCACTTCGGTCTTCAGTTTGGGATAGCCGATCTGTTGACTACAATCTTTCTCGATCCAAGCGGACGCGGCGCGCGACCAAGTTGCCGAGTTCGGATCTGTATTCAGGTCCGGTGCCTGCGCGACATGCGGAATGGAAAAACTGGCTGTAGGGGATGCCACCTCGCACACCTCCCCGGCAAGTGCGACCGCCAGCGTTAGGAGTGTCAATGACAGGATTTTCGTGAATAGCATTTGTTACGGCCTGTTATGGCCTCGGCGCGTTTCTTAGCTCCGGCGAGATTTCGTACGCCTTGTTGAACTCTGCCTGCGCCTCCGCCTCCTCTCCTTGCCGATGAAGTGCCAATGCAAGGTTATAGTGTGCTTCCGCATAGCTCGGCTTGAGGCGGACAGCCTCGATAAACTCCGCCCGCGCTTTCCGGACCGCTCCAGTCTGCAACAGTACCAATCCGAGGTTGTTGTGACCTTCCGCGAAATTCGGTTCTCGGCGCACGACCTCACGGAAGACATTGGCGGCGCCAGCCGTATCGTTCTTCGCGCTGAGGACCAATCCCAGTTGTATCCGGGCGTCAGTGTACTTGGGTTCGAGACTGATAGCTTCATTTAATTCGCGAACAGCCTCATCCAGATGGTCAACTTGCGCCAGCGCGAGGCCGAAGTTGTAATGCGCCTCGGCCAAGTCGGGATCGGACATCACTGCCTGCCGAAACTCCTCGAGTGCGCGTTTGCTATCGCGCTGGCGCCAATAGAGCAGTCCTAAGCTCGAGTGGGCCTGGGCGTAGTCCGCTTTCAATTCGATTGCTTTCTCATAGGCCGCCAGGGCACGTGGAGCGTCCCCTTTGCGCTCCCACGTGACGCCCAGATAGTAATGGCCCGTCGGCAGCTCGGGACTTTGCTCGATGGACTTCTGAAAGAGTGTCAGTGCATCGTCGAGCTTCTGCTGCTTCAGCGCGTCCACGCCCTGGAGGGTAAGATATTTCGATTGCGCCAGACGCACGCGGAACTCGTGTAGCGCGTTCAGATCATCTAGCTCCTTCTGTGCGGCGCCGGTCTCGCCCTGCGCACGTAACGCGATACCCAGGTTGTAGTGCGCCTTTTCGAAATCAGGCTTTAGTTGGATCGCTTTCCGGAACGCCGCGATCGCTCCGGCCGTATTGCCGTCGGCTTTGAGCTCCTTGCCGAAGTTGCATTGCGCCTCCGGATCATTGGGATCGATTTCGACAGCTTCGCGGAACTGGGCTAGGGCGCCAGCGTGATCGCCCTGGCGGCGCAGCGTCACACCCAGCAGTGAGTGCGCCGGTGCCAACCGTGGATTAAGGCGGAGGGCACGTCGAAATTCGGCTGCCGCGCCCTCCAGATTGCCTAGCTGTCCTTCGGTCAGTCCTAGCTCTAAATGCATCTCAGCAGAGGGCTTCGATTGTAGCGCTCGCCGTAACTCGCGCTCAGCGGCCGAAGGATCGTTCTGCTGCAAATAAATCCGTGCCAGGAGGCGATGTGCCGCGGCGTTCGCTGGATCGAGATCTACCGTCGTTTGCAGTTCTTTGAGGGCGGCGGCCTGGTCGTGAAGATCGTACCAGGTCGCGCCTAACCCGTAGTGCGCTTCCGCCCACTTTGGTTTGATCCGCACGGTTGCTTCGAACTCTTCAACGGCCTGCTTTGCATCGCCCTTATATTTCAGCGTGAGCGCCAAATTGTAATGCGTATCCGGGTCGTTGGGTTCGAGTGCCAGCGCCTTGCGGTAACTCGAAATGGCCTGGTCCCAGGATTTGTTGCGCGAAAGTTCGATGGCCTGCTGACGGTAGGTCTCGGCAGTCTGCGCAAAAGATGGCGCCGAGAACAGTAGGCCAAGAACCAGCAGAAACACCAAGGGCTTGCACCCTGCCAACAATTGTGGAAATTGGTTCATCCAAGCACAGGCTTGACAAGTAGGACAGGCATTCTCGCCAGTCCTACCTGACGCCCACATTTTACCAGTAGAACTTCGCGCTGATTTGCCCTTCGCGCCCGCCGCTGCCATTGCGTCCGAATGTCTGAACGCCGGTCACCACGCCGAACGAGCTGTCGTTGAAATCGCCGTTCGGGTTAGTAAAGTTGGCGTGGTTGAAAATATTGAAGAATTCAGCGCGAATCTCAATCGACATGGCCTCCTTGAGGACAGTCCTCTTCGATACGCCGAAATCGGTAACGTTGATTCCAGGGCCGTGGAAGAACTGTCGGTTGGCGTTGCCGAACTGCCCTGTCGGACCAGGAGCAAACGCGTCCGGCAGGAAGTACGTGTTCGGGCCATTGGGGCCAGCCTTGCGCGGATTTTGGGTAACGACCTTTCCAACTACGTCGGGCACGTCCGTGTTCCCGCTGCCAGTCAGGGAGTAATCGCCGCTCTGGCTGAGCGAGATGGGTAGGCCTCCGGCAAATCGCGTAATGCCGTTTAGGGACCAGCCTTGTGTCAGGCGTTTCGGCGCACTGCCGAAGGCCCGGTCGAAGGGAACCGCCCAGATGTAGCTGACCACGAAATTGTGGGTGATGTCGTATGCCGAAAGCGAGCGGCTGAGCCGAAAGTTTGAGAAGTTCACCCACTGGTTGAAGCCGGAAGAATTGTCGATCCCCTTGGAGAAGGTGTATGCCGCCAGAAAGGTAAAATCTGCGGCCTTCCGCTCGATGGTAATCTCTCCCGCATTGTAGTTTGAATTGGCGATGTTGGCCGTGTAGCTGTTGTTCACGGAGAAGGCAGGCCCTAGCTTGTCACGCGTGCCGAAGACCTGCGTGCCATCAGCTCGCGTATAGGTGACGTCCTCGCCGTTGCGTCCGCAAGTTGGAGTGTTGGGAGCGACATCTGCCGGTTGGCTCAGGCTCAGGCAGAGCGCCGCGTTGCCGGGATTGGCGTCGAATTGCGAGATCAGTTTGTGGCCCTGCGTTCCGACATAGGCCAGGGTCAGCACCGTCGACTTACCCAACTCCCGCTGAATAGACAAATTGTAGTGTTCCGCATAGGGCGGGCGATTGTGAATGTCGTAGCCCGGCGAATACGAGATGGGTAGATAGACCGAGTAATCAAGCGTTTTATTGGCGGGGCTCCCGGGAGTCGGTAACGTAAATGGGAAGCGCTGCGTTTGTGAACTTCCGTCGGAGAGTGTCTGGAACGGCAGATCGAAGTTGACCGGAGTCGGCGAAGTCCAATACAGCCCAAAGGGAGCATCCCCAACCTCGTAGAACAGGTTCAGGTCTTCGATTGACGTGTAGTAGATGCCGTAAGACGCTCGAATGCTGGTCTTGCCGGGGCCACCGAAGATTTTGCCCAAGGCTCCGTCGGCAAAACCGGGCGAATAAGCGATGCCCAGACGTGGAGAGAAATCGTTATACCCTGTCGGAGCAAGCGTGCTCGGAATGCCCGGATCTCCCGGCACCACCCAACCTAGCGGGGCAGTGGGGAACTGCGTGGATTGCAGACCGGGCACGATAGTCTCAATCTTGCCCTGCGTGTCATACCACGGCATGCTTACTTCCCAGCGCACACCAAGATTGAGCGTGACGTTCGGCTTCACCTTGTAGGTGTCCTGCGCGTAAGCCCCGCCGTAGCGCGTGCGGGAGTCCAGAAATTGCTGGCTGCACTGGTTATAGTTCTGCACTGCGCCGAGCAGATAGTCGGCGAAATCCGAGCCGGTTATGCTGCCATCGAAGGTGAAGGCTCCGTTCGGTGAGCAGACATTGCGCTCATTGATTTGCAGGTAGCGGAACTCCCCGCCAAACTTGAACGTGTGTCGGCCCTTTGCCCACATATACCCGTCGGAAACGTGGAAGGTGTTGTTCGGCTGAAACGTTGTCAAGGTGTTCACGCCGAGGTTAAATTCGTTGAAGTATACCTTCGGCACAGTCTCCGGAAATCCCGGTGGTCCCGAGGGGATAATGCCCAAGGTTCCTGGTCCCGTTACAAAGCCGAGATCAGAGAGGTTTGCGAAGCTGCTCTTCGGCTCGTCCGTATGGAAAGCTGTCCGGAAGAAGCTGAAACGAAATTGATTCACCGCGCTGGCACCGATCGTCTTGTTGTTACTGATGACGAACTGCTGAGCGCGGGATGTCGTGACGCTGGAAAAACCAGGCACGCTGGCGTTCAAAGGGTTCAGGTTGTTCGCATCGTCGAAGTGGTAATAAAATGACCAGTTCCCGGTCTTCTGGTTGTTAAAGTCCAGACGTTGCCCGATCTTGTCATCCTGTATCCTGAGCTTTTGGCTCGAGTCCGCGAAAAAGCCGGTGGTCGGATCCGGCAGCGGTATATAGGGCAATATCCCTACAGCGGGCTTGGCAAAGGCGCTCGATGGGATTATGCCGTTGGGGAAAACACAGCCCGTGGGGCTGGCAGGATTGGTATTGTCGCAGGTTGGTGTGGAATAAGGTTCCCCAGCGGTGACCGTTTGACCGGTGGTGGTGCTCAGCCGATTGGTTAGCGTGTCCGCCCAATTTAATCCACACGTGGCACCCGTGGGGCATGCTGGACTATTCACTAGTAGTGGATCGCCGTTGGCATCCAGAAAGGCATCCGGACCGAAGTTGCCGTTGCGCTGGTCGGCCGAGGGCAACGGCACGTCCGTACCGACCCCTCTGACCTCGCGGGTGCCTTGATAGTCCGTGAACCAGAAAAGCTTGTTTTTCCAGAACGGGCCCCCAATCGCGTAGCCGAACTGGTTACGCCGCAGTGCCCCTTTGGTCGGCTCGAAGAAACCACGCGCGTCTAATTTGTCGTTGCGCAGAAACTCGAACACATCGCCATGAAAGCCGTTGGTGCCGGACTTAGTAATCGTGTTCATTACCGCGCCGCTGAATTTTCCATATTCGGCGTCAAAGCTATTGGTGATCAGCCGGAATTCTTCCACGGAATCAAGATTGGGCACCAACCCGGCCCCCAGATTGCGTCCCTCGCTCACGTCGCCGCCGTTCACCAGGAACGCGTTGGCGGTCTCCCGCTGGCCATTTACGGAAAGGTTGCCCACGTTTGTCGAGTATCCCCCCCCAATCGACCGGTCCTGCTGCATGGAGCCGGACGTCACCGGCACCACTCCCGCCTGCAGGCCGAGAAGATCCAGGTAGCTGCGTCCATCCAACGGCAGGGCCAGCATTTTCTTTGATTCGATCACGTCGCCTAGCTGCGTGCCTTCCGTCTGCACTTGCACAGCGTTGGCGGAAATGCTGACCTGTTCTTGCACGCTGCCAACTTCAAGCATGACGTCAACGCGCAATCGGTCGTTCACTTTCAACTCGATATCCGTCGCGATGAACTGTTGGAATCCGGAGGCCGTGGCAGTGACCTTGTAGATTCCGGCTGGCAGAGCCAGTATCTGGTAGGAACCGTCTGCAGCCGAAACGGTTTCCTGCTTGAAATTGGTTTGCACATTCGTGGCTACAATGCGAACCCCGGCAACCACTGCTTGCGTTCGGTCGCGCACCACGCCCAGAATCGATCCCGTCACATCAGCGCGCAAAACGTCTGCGCAAGCGAGCATCATTAAAACGATTGAAATCGATAGAAAAATGTGATTTCGGCGATATTTCATTGGCACCCCCGCGCGGCCGCGAGCATATGATGAAGATTGCTCGAAAGCAAGCTGATTTCGTTCTGCTTCTTTTTATTTCGTTTTACTGCGTTCCCGAAGTACCTTCGGCGAGGGTTCGGAGGAAGTCGGGGGCCGGCACAAGGGTACGCAAACGGGTAAAAATGGAGACGCTAGAAGCGGCGGTTCTGGAGGAGCGGTGGTGGTGACCAGCACTGAGACAGCTTCGACCCCCGATCAAAGAAGCTCGCAGAATTCGGCAGAATCCGCTGGGCAGTTGGAGTTCGCGGTTAGGATCCGGCAGTCCAGCATGGACCTTCGTGAAGGCAGGAGAACAATCACCACGGCGAAAGATCATCGCCAGTTCATCACAACCCTCCTCCAGATTGATCTCTACTCTTCGTCGCCGTCCTCAGGATTGTTTTTCGGCTTTCGCGTGTTTTCTGATCTAGATGTGCGGAGCAAATAACTAACCAGGTCCTTTAGGTCCTGATGCGAAAGAATCGCACCGTAATCAGAAGGCATCGCCGATCTGCCTTCGTAACTCAGACTGCGTATATCCGACTTGTTTATGAGATGAAACACTCCATCCGGAGTCTGGAGCTGCAACGAAAAATTGTCCTGATTGCGCGCCAACCCGACGAGCGTAGTCGAATCGGCCAGAGACACGGTGACCAGTCCGTGACGCGGATCGAGATTCTTGTTCGGATCGACAATCACAGCACGCACTTCATCGGCGCTGATTCTTTGAGCATACACAGTCAGGTCCGACCCATAAAATCCGCCTTGTCCGTTGACCATATGACACTCTGAGCATCGGGCTGCGCCATGAAACAGTGCTTTTCCCCGCGCAGCGTCTCCCGGAAGAGGCGCTTGTTTGTTGCTGCCTTGCAGCACCCGCAGATAGGCAACCAGCGCCGACAGACGAGCAGCGCCCTGCGACGCAAACGATGGCATGCCCGCGGCAGTCTTTCCATCCCTCACAATCTTGATGAGTTCCGCATCCGTCTTGCGCGCGACATCAGGTTGAGTCACGATGTCCGGCCCACGTTCGCCACCGCGCCCATCGAGTCCGTGGCATGACGCGCAGACGCCCGCGAAAGTCGCCGCTGCTTCCGTTTGACGCGCGCCGCTCGCATCAGATGTACGGACCCGTGGCTTGTCTTGCGCTCGCAGCATAACGGCGAGCAAACCAAGCATGGTCGTAAGCGCGATCGAGATTCCCACTGAGACGGCTGCGTGTTTCATGCGATCCTTGTGGGGTACGTTTTTTCCACTGATCTTAAATAGTTCATTTAACGCAAACAACGAATTTACCCGGCCGGTGCGACAACGCTTCGTCAAATCCTTGGAAGGATGCTAAAGTGCGCGCGTCTGTCCTTTCAAGTAGCAATTGTGTTGGGGCTCCTAGATTCTCGACGCGCCGTCGCCCGTTTTTTGCTTTCGCGATTTGGTTGAGCCTCTTGGCTCCCGCACAAGCTGCGAGGATCTTGGCAAAACAAGACCCGCCCGTTGTCAGGTGGGCGATGATGCCACTCTTCTCTCTGGGAATGGACTTCAAGGAACACCCCAAGTACGCCTACATGAAGCTTAAATCGATTCAAGAAGCCGTGGCCAAATTTGGCCGTCCGTGAAAAACCGTTTCTTCGCGACACGGATTTGTAGTATAGGGAGTTTCAGTTGGTGCAGTTGACTTTCCTTTCGACTGCGCCAGCCGGAAGAAATCGTCACTCTAGCTCCGATTACAGGTGAGGGCACAAGACCCAGGTGATGGCTCGATGGAAAAAATCTCGCTTATGCTTGGCGCTCGCTTTATGCAACGTTGTGGCATTGCCCGCGCAGGACCCTGGCATGACATCCGTTTCCACTGCCATCGACGTGCAGCCCACACGCTTGCTCGCTAACCCAATTGGGGAAAACTGGCTCTCCTACAACGGTGACTACACCGGCCGCCGGTACAGCATCCTCCATGAAGTCAGCACTTCTAACGTGGCCCAGTTGCGCGCTCAGTGGGTCTTTCACGCGCCGAATTCCAGTAACCTTGAAGTCACGCCGGTTGTGGTGGATGGAATTATGTTCGTCACCGCCGCGAATGACGCTTACGCCCTGGACGCACAATCCGGTCGCACGCTCTGGCACTACTCACGTCCCATCACCGAAGGCCTCATCGACGATGCGTCGCAACATCACAACCGCGGCGTCGGCGTCTGGCGTACACACATCTTCATGGAAACAGACAATGCGCACCTGCTTTGTCTCGACGCACGTTCCGGTCATCTACTTTGGGATGTCGCCTACACCGATGGAAACCGAAACTACGGCGCGACCAGTGCGCCGCTCGTAATTAAGGACAAGGTCATCGTAGGAACTTCTGGCGGCGATGACGGCATACGCGGCTTTCTAGCCGCCTACGATGCGGAGAGCGGTAAGGAAGTATGGCGCTTCTGGACGATTCCGGGCCCGGGAGAATTTGGCTCCTCCAGTTGGCCCGGTGAAAGCTACAAACTCGGCGGTGGCACCACTTGGATGCCCGGTACGTTTGACCCTGAACTGAACACCATCTTCTGGGGCACCAGTAATCCAGCGCCCGACTTCGATGGAGGTCCGCGCCCGGGCGACGACCTCTACACCGATTGCCTGCTTGCCCTCGATCCGGACACCGGCAAGCTCAAATGGTATTTCCAGTTCACGCCGCACGACCTGTTCGACTACGACGCCGTCGAAACGCCCGTCCTCGTCGATGCCACTTTCCGCGGTCAGCCGCGAAAACTCATTGTAGAAGCGAACCGCAACGGCTTTCTCTACGTGCTCGATCGCACCAATGGCACGTTTCTCTCGGCCAGACCGTTCGTGGAAAAACTCAATTGGGCCAGCGCAATTGACGCTAAAGGCCGCCCTATTCGCACCGGGCGCCAGCCTACCGCGGAAGGCACGCGCGTCTGCCCCGGTTTTGTCGGAGCAACCAATTGGTACTCGCCTTCCTACAATCCGCAGAATTCCCGGTTCTATTTCATGGCCCTGAACACCTGTAATGTTTTCTTTTCGAAGCCTCAGGAATTCAAACCTGGCCAGACCTATTATTCGACTGGCGCGCATCGCAGCGAGGGGGACTACAACCAAAAAATCTTGCTGGCCTTCACGTTGGAAGACGATAAACCCGCGTGGCGCTACGTTCAGGCAGGCGAGGGCCGCTCCTCCGGGGGCACCATGACGACCGCCGGCGGTCTGGTCTTTTTCGGCGACGACACGCAAACCTTCGAAGCCGTGGACGCGCAGAACGGCAAGCCGCTCTGGCATTTCAACACTGGTCAAAACATTACCGCTTCTCCCATGACCTATGCAGTGCATTCGAAACAGTACGTGGCTATCGCCGCTGGTAGCGACGTTTTCAGTTTTGCTTTGCCATAAATTCTAAGGTTCGCAAACCATTCGAACAGGAGGAACAACATGTTTTCATCTTTCACTTCACGGCGCGGCTTCGCTGCGCGGCTGGCGGCCGTCCTTCCCGGACTTGCCGTTTCCGGCACTGCTCTAAATGCTGCGCCCGCTCCGCAAGGCACCTCTGGCATAAGAAAACTCGACTACGAAGGCAAGCCAGCCGAAACGGGATTTATTACTCCGTTGATCGTTCGCGACGACACCATCTACATCGCAGGCCAAGGCGCTCATTCGCACGACCCGAAGGGTGAATTCCCGATGGACATCGAGACGCACACCAAGAAAGTCATGGACAACGTCAAGACCCTCGTCGAAACCGGCGGCGGCACAATGGACAGCATCCTCCAGCTCACTGTTTACCTCACCAAGATCGACGACTACGATGGCATGAACAAAGTCTTCAAGACCTACTTTCCGAAGGGCGGTCCCGCGCGTACCACTGTCGCCGTCGCCGCTCTTCCAGGGAATTCGCTCGTCGAAATCAATTGCATCGCCGCCGTTGTGAAGAAAGGATGAGGAGCGCCCATAACCATTAAGAATCTTTTGAACCGGCGAAACTTCCTTGGCAGAGCCGGGCTGGGCCGTTTCACTTCGGCCGGCGCTGGGTCCAGGCCGAACGTTTTGAGCCAATGTACGGGCACGGTTGCGATGTAGATGTAGAGCGCCCAAACCGACGGCCATGAAGGAACTGCTTTTAGAAGGCGATCAACTGGATCAGTCTGGTATCAGAAGATTTCATGTGATGGTCTAATCGTAGCCCCATTCCGGCGCATGCTGCGCTCAGTCGGGCGCCACAACGACTAATTTTGCGGCGGAACACAGCATTTCAGGGATCTTCCTATCGACCGCTACATTACGATCGAAGAAGGGGAAGAAAAATGGAAGTAGTGCAACAATCAGTCGCACGTTTCACGATTCTGCGGCAGCCGCGCGTGTGCACAGGAGCCGAAGGTTGGATTCTTCCATCGAAAAAAGAGTCATCTGCGCCGGGAGGGCGGTGCACGTCCACTGATATGTTCAAAGCCTTGCGAAACTCGCTTAACACTATTTTCGTGCGCGTACTGTTGCTAGCGCTCGCGTCGTGTTTTCTCAATGGCTTCGTTGCAGGGCTGGACAAGATCCCTCGTTTCCGCGTCGTTGCCCTTGCCGAGCACGGTGGCATTCACAAGCCATTTGTGGATGCCGCCAAGGTTTGGCTCGGGAAATTGGCCAGCGAGAACAATTTCACCGTGGACTACATCGAAGATACCCAAAAAATCGACGACGCATTTCTCGCACAATATAATCTGTTCATCCAGTTGAATTATCCTCCCTACAATTGGACCGACACGTCACAAGCCGCCTTCACTAAGTACATCGAAGAGGGCAAAGGTGGTTGGATCGGTTTTCACCACGCCACTCTCTTGGGAGAGTTTGACGGTTTCCCGATGTGGACCTGGTTCCACCGATTCATGGGAGGAGTTCGGTTCAAGAATTACATTGCTACGTTTGTTACCGGCACAGTTACGGTTGAGGACAAGAGCCATCCGGCGATGAAAGGCATTGCTTCACCTTTCGTGATCGAAAACGAGGAGTGGTACACCTACGACACCACACCGCGGCCAAGCGTCCATGTGCTGGCCAGTGTGGACGAGAACACTTACACCCCCTTCACTGATCAAAAGATGGGAGACCATCCGGTAATCTGGACCAACAAGCACTACCAAGCCAGGAACATCTACATATTCATGGGTCACCATCCGGAGCTGTTCGACAACCAGGCATTCACGCTCATGTTTAGGAATTCCATTTTCTGGGCCGCTGGTCAGCAGGAGAATCGCGAAAAATGAAGCGAGCAGCTGTTCCTGGAAAAATACCTCGCCGAGCCTATCTGTTCACTGGATTTCAGGCACTGTGCGTGGCCACTCTGTTGATGTTTTCTCGGAATGGAGTTGCAGTTGCAGTTGCAGTTGCAGTTGCAAAAGAACCCGCCTTCAAAGTACTCGCATTCTACTCGACAGATGTTGAGCCCGATCATGTACACGCTGCCAAGGATGCTCTCGCTTTCTTTGAAGATCTGGCGGCAAAAAACAACTTTGTGTTTGATGCAACGACGGACTGGGGAAAGCTCAGTGAAAGCGATCTTAAACCGTACCGCCTGATCCTGTGGCTAAACAATTTCCCTCAAACTCCGGAGCAACGAGCGGCCTTCGAGAAGTACATGGAACACGGCGGCGGTTGGCTGGGTCTTTACGTTGCAGGTTACAACGATAAAACGACGAATTGGCCGTGGTTTGTAGATTTTCTGGGTGGAGCGGTGTTTTACACGAATAACTGGCCGCCACTGCCGGCGAAATTGGCTGTTGATGACCGGACGCATCCCGTGACCAGGCAACTTCCCGCGACCTACCTGGCCCCAGCGAATGAATGGTATCTCTGGAAGCCCAGCCCGCGCCTGAATCGGAATGTCCATGTCCTCGTCACGCTCGATCCTTCCAACTACCCAATCGGCGTCAAGGACGTCATTACCGGCGGCGACCTTCCCGTTGTGTGGACGAACACCAAATACAGAATGATCTACATGAATATGGGTCATGGAGAAAAGATTTATTCCGACGCGACACAAAACGAGCTGTTCAAAAATGCAATTCTCTGGCTCGGGAATCAGAGATAACTTTCTCGGCGGCAGGAAACAGTGGAGGACCACAAGTGAAGATGCTTCGGATAACGTCGCTCGTTGCCTGCCTGGCACTCAGCAGCCGCTGCGAGGCGCAGACCGCCACTCAGCCGATGAAGCAACTTCTGATACTCGGTGAGGAAAAAGGCTACCGGCACGAAGCCGTTTCTCACGCCATGGCAACCATCGAGCGCCTCGGCCGGGAAACCGGTCTGTGGACTACAACCATCCGGACAGATACGGAGGTACTCACGAAGAAAAAACTCGAATACAACGCAAAAAATCTGAACAACTTTGACGCTGTGCTCTTCTATTCGGGCGGCGAATTGGAAATGGACCTGGAACAGAAAGTTGCGCTTCTCTCGTTTGTCCATGACGATGGCAAAGGCTTTATCGGCGTGCACAGCGCCACAATCACGTTCACGTCTTGGCCGGAGTACCGAGAGATGATCGGCGGATGCTTTGACGAGCATCCCTGGGGGACTTTTGAGGCACCCATTGTCGTCGAGGATCCAAACTTCCCCGGGATGCAGCAATGGCCAAAGTCGTTTGTGCTGAAGGATGAAATTTATCAGATGAAAGACTTCTCGCGAGACAAGGTGCGCATCTTGATGCGGCTCGATGCCGCCAAGCTGGACCTGAACAGTCCGCGGGTTCACCGCAAGGATCTCGATTTTGCCGTCACCTGGGCCAAGATGTACGGAAAGGGCCGCGTCTACTACTCTACGCTTGGCCACGTGGAACAGAATTGGGACGACCCCAGGATTCAGAAAATGTATGTGGACGCCATCAAGTGGGCCATGGGTCTCGTTGATGCCGATGTGAGGCCGCGACCGGTTACCAACCCATCCAAAGATGCGGAGAACAACGGCGCAAAAAACTAACTCGGCACAGGGCACGCCCGAGGAATGCGATAAGTGAGTTTGTTCAGGCGATAAGGGTAAGGATTCTTTTTCGCGAATCCGGGAATGGAGGTTCAAAGCAGATGTGGCGATTGATTTTCTCGTTGCTGCTGGCACTGGCGGCTTGGGGCCAAACGAACCACCCGATTCTCGCAGTCGGTTCACCTGCCCCTGATTTCTCCTTGCCCGGGAGAATCCATCGACTTGCCGATTTTGCGGCTAGTCCAGTGCTGGTCGTCGTATTTGCCTGCAATCACTGCCCGATCGCCCAAATATATGAGCAGCGCATTCAGCAATTAGAAACGGACTACCGCAAGCGCGGCGTGGCGGTTGTGGCCATTCAGCCCAACGACGCGAAGGCCATGCGAATCGATACATTGGACTCTTCCGACATCGGCGACAGCCTCGACGAAATGAAAATTCGCGTCGAATACAAGCATCTCCGCTACCCCTACCTCTATGACGGCGAAACACAATCGGTCACACGCACGTATGGTCCGCAGGCCACGCCTCACGTCTTCATTTTCGACAGGGAACGTAAGCTGCGCTACCAAGGCCGGATGGATAACAGCTATCGCAAGGAGATGGTGAACACCCAGGATGCTCGCAATGCGGTTGACGCGTTGCTGGCGAACCGCGAGGTGCCCGTGAAACACACCGGTGTCTTCGGCTGCTCGACGAAGTGGCAGGAAAAAACCGCGTCCCGCATGGAATCGCTCCGACGGATCGAAGAACAGCCAGTCCAACTGGAAATGGCGACGGCCCCCGACCTGAAAGCGCTTCGTGAAAAACCGGGCGAAGCATATCGTACTCATCAGCTTTTGGGCCACTTGGTGCGGTTCGTGCATCGATGAGTTCTACACCGCAAACGTACTTGCGGGATAAAAACGCGGATTTTGGGTTCGGGGCGATACTTCACTTCAATGTCGCGCAGGGAGGCGGTCTTGATCGAGCGGAGAATCTTACAAGCAATCCTCATGATGTGTGCCGTAGTTCTATCAGCACCGCATTGCGTCGCGCAGCAAAGCTTTGCCGTGATCGCGCAGAATAGCATCCCGATGAAGACGCGTGATGGAGTGACATTATACTCGGACATTTACCGTCCGAAGGCTGACGGGAGATTTCCAGTCATCCTGATGCGCACGCCTTATGATAAGAGCGCGAGCTGGGCGGTCGCGCCGGCGTATCAGATTGCCACGCACGGCTACGTCGTCATCGTGCAAGATGTTCGCGGGCGCTACACTTCTGAAGGCGAGTGGTACCCTTTCCGCCATGAGTCGAACGACGGCTACGATGCAGTCGAATGGGCTGCCGCGCTGCCATCCTCGGACGGCAAAGTCGGCATGATGGGCGGTTCCTACGTCGGCGCAACACAGATGCTCGCTGCAATTGCGCATCCCCCGCATCTCGCGGGAATCTGCCCTATGGTCACGGCCAGCAATTATCACGACGGCTGGACGTATCAGGGCGGAGCGCTCGAACAGTGGTTCGACCAAAATTGGATGACCCAGCTCGCCACAAACACGCTGTGGCGATTGATTTCGAAAAACACGAACGCGCTGCTGGGCGCGTCCATGCTTCCGCTCACTCATTATCCAGCGTTCAATTACACCTCGCTTCCGGCGAGTGCCGACGCCACTGCCCAACTTGCGCCGTATTATCTTGATTGGCTCGCGCATCCCGACTATGACGCGTATTGGAAGCAGTGGTCGATCGAGGAGCATTATTCTGAGATTCGAGTCCCCGCTCTTCACATCGGCGCCTGGTATGACATTTTTCTAGCAGGCACACTGCGGAATTACATGGGAATTAAGGCGCACGGCGGTACGGACGCGGCACGCAACAACCAACGCCTGCTGATCCAAATCGGCGGACACGCCGGCTTCGGGCGCCGCATCGGCGACGTCGAATTCGGCGATGAGGCGGTCAAATTTCCTAACACAGATATCTTGATTGATTGGTATGACTATCTGTTCAAGGGCGCGCAGAACGAGTTTGCCACCGATAAGTCCTCGACCACGGGTCAGCCCGTGCGTATTTTTGTCATGGGCGCGAACACGTACCGTCAGGAATCGGATTGGCCACCGCCGGTGGCTAAACCCACTCGCTACTTTCTGCACTCGGGCGGTTCGGCCAATTCGCTGCGTGGCGACGGTGGCCTCTCTCTCACGCCACCAAAAAAAGAAACGCCTGACAAATTCATGTACGATCCGGCAAATCCTATGCCCACGATCGGCGGTTCACTCTGCTGCGACGCTGAGCACTACGAGCCGGGCCCGCGCGACCAGCGCGCCGCTGAAAATCGCGATGACGTGCTTGTCTATTCGAGCAGGCCGCTTGCCGAGGATTTGGAAGTCACCGGGCCTGTCACGCTTGAGCTCTGGGTTAGATCTTCTGCAGTGGACACTGATTTCACGGCAAAGCTCGTGGATGTCTCACCCGGGGGCTTTGCCATGAACCTCACCGACGGAATTCTGCGCATGCGCTATCGCGATTCGCAGGAGAAGCCCGAGCCGATGAATCCCGGCCAGGTTTACAAAATCTCGGTGGACCTGTGGGCCACGAGCAACGTCTTTAAGAAGGGCCACATCATGCGCCTGGAAGTTTCCAGCAGCAATTTCCCGCGCTTTGATCGCAACCTGAACACCGCCGCGGATCAGGCAACGAGCCGCGAGTTTGTCTCAGCCACTAACTCGATCCTGCATGATGCCGAGCATCCGTCGGCGCTCTTAGTTCCTGTGATTCCCGCCGGAGCCGCCGTACCATGATGAATCTGGGCATTGCAAAGCGATTAGGTTCGTAGGTATCCGCCTCGTGATGTGACGCCAAGACTTTGCCTTCGACCGAACATAGACCTTGCGAGAACTCAAAGCTTTGGCCCACTTATGGCTAGCCAAACCAAAGCGCAATACTCTGTCATCATTGCAGTGCGGATAAGTGTGCGATTGTGCTTGATTCCGATCGACGTCGCTGGCCTCGGCAGATGCAAAAACAAAAGTTGAAATTGAAAATTCCAGCGAGTACGTCAAGACATTGAAGCCAAGACGACCAAGAAGAGAGCTTGGCCAGCGGGTGTAGCGCCCGAGGCGCGGCAGAAGACCACGTTCGCAAAGAAGGCCAAGATGGCCTCCGCAGAAGCGTGAGGTGCGACGATGGCGCTGACCACTGGGTCAGGTTCTCGAGGAAAAGGAACCTGTACCATTTTTTCGTTGCCCCATTTTGCGTTGGCGGCCTAAGGTGGACATTGTGATGGTCTCGCCATAAGAACCATGATATCAACACTGGGTCTTCGAGCCAGCCAAGCCCAAGCCTCACCTCTTGAGGGATCTCGGACGTTCCGCGCGCAGCAGGCGGAGTCCAGTCTGCGCCAGCTCGGGAGGAGCGAGTGGTGGCTTTGGCTCTCCGCGCTCCTGGTGAGCGTGCTTTCGGCGACGGCCTTTGTGCTCACCGCCATCCCCTCGTATTTCCGGCACAGCGAGCATTTTTACGAAATTCGCTCCGATCAGGCGCGGTGGGGAATCCTATGTTTGGTTCTTCTTTTCAACGGCTGGCTGGTTTACCGGCAATGGACGTTCCGGCGACGGCGGAGGGAACTATCACCGGATGACGCCGGCAGGGAACTGCTGACTGGGCAAGTCCCCGAATCATCCAGCATCGATGCGGTGACGGGCTTACACACGCGCGCGTTCATCGAGCAGCAGCTTGGCAAGGAGATTGCCCGCGCTAAGCGGCAGAACAGTTCGCTGAGCCTGGCCACGATCCATCTCGATGAATTTGCCGAGATCATAAAGCGCTACGGGCCATCGGCCACAGACGCGGCGCTAAAAGAGCTGGCCCGGCGCTTAAAGAAAGCGTGCCGTGGCTCGGATTTTGCGGTGCGCCTGGCAAACGACGATTTTCTGCTGGTGCTGCCGGAATGCGGCTTGGGTGAAGTCAAAACAGTGTTGAACCGTCTTGGTTCTCTGGAGATGGTTTGCTCGGGCCGGAAAGTAGACCTCGCATACACGACTGGCTGGGTCGATTATCAACCGGGCGACCTGCCTTCGGATTTGCTCAAGCGCGCCACGCAACTGCTTCACCTGTACGAGAACGCCGTGAAAGACAGCTTTTCTTCTACTCTCGCACCGCACTAAACGGGCCGGGAATCGATTGACCTGGAAGTAGAAATCGGCGGTGAGACGCTTCAAATTGAATCGGAAGAACTCGCGTTGTCATACGGCGTGCATGCGCGCGCACGCATGGGCAGATCGATCGCTCTCGTACAGTCCGAATAAGATTGCCCAAACGAAAGGATCGGCCAGCACCATGACCAAAGATGATATTCAGCTACTCTACGAATATGATCGCTGGGCGAACAACAGGGCTTTGCAAGCGGTCTCCACTCTCAGCATTGAGGAGTTCACGCGTGATTTGGGTGGCAGCTTCCGCTCTGTGCGAGACACGCTCGTGCACATTATCGGCGGCGAGTGGGGTTGGCTTACGATTTGGAAGGAGCCTTCCCTTAGTTCCGCCTTCGTGACAGATTTGTGGACGCGACTCGGCGCCCTATTCCATCCGCATGCGTTTCCTGACCTCGCTGCGGTGCAGTTAAAGTGGGCGGAAATCGAGAGAGAACAAGGCGAGTTTGTGAATCGCGTAACAAACGAATCCTTGCGAAGGATGCTTCCTGTGCGCGAAACAGAAATCAGTCTGGCACACCTCATGCAACATTTGGCGAACCATTCCACTTACCATCGGGGTCAAGTCGCGCTAATGATGCGGCAGCTTGCCGCTGAGCCGCTCGCCACGGACTTCGCCATGTTTTTGATGGAGGGCCGCCGCAGGAGAGCCGATGCACAGTAGTCTACTCAAAGAAGATTTGAGAGAGCCGAAAAAACTGGCTGGGTATCTCCGACCTTGCCAATCACCGCACTAGATATTTCAATTCGGACCGCCACGAGATAAGTCCCGGATGGTCGGCGACCCTTACCTTGGGAATATTTCAGGGTTGCCCGTCACACGACAATTGCTGGTAAGCTGGCGGGGCTAAGAGGGCTGAAAGTCAAATATGAAAACCTGTCTAGATTCCATAGCCATCGTCACCGCTGTCGTTCTTTTTTGTCTTCCAGCGACGGTCCCCCGACCCGCCTTAGCTGGGGCCTGCGTCCAAAGCGCGATCACGCCTGCAAGACAGATCGGCACTCTTAAAATCACTTTGCTCTCCACTATGCTTGTGGGAAGCCCGACGGGTTTGGGAGAGTGGGGTTTTTCCGCGCTGGTTGAAGCCGATGGTCATCGTATTTTGCTGGACACCGGAGCTCATCCCGACACTGTATTGCAGAATGCACGCGATCTGAATGTGGATCTTTCGGGCGTGCGGGAAGTGGTTCTCACCCACAACCACTGGGATCACGTCACCGGCTTGCTCACGTTGCGACGCGAGATGATGAAACAGAATCCGGCCGCCATGTCAGTCGTGCACGTCGCCAACGGAATCTTTTACAGCCGACCGTCTGCCGATGGCGAGGACAACCGGATGATCGCTATTCGCAAAGAGTACGAAGCCACGGGAGGAAAATTTATCGAGCACTCCGACGGCACTGATATCTTCCCGGGCGCGTGGCTGACCGGGCCAGTACCTCGTAGATATCCGGAGCGCAATTGGAGCGTGAGCGGAAAAGTGCAGATGCCGAATGGCTTGGTTGAGGATACTATTCCCGAAGACCAATCATTGGTGCTCGACACGACGCAAGGCTTGGTTGTGGTCACGGGTTGCGGGCACGCCGGAATCATCAACATCCTGACATACGCAGGCACAAAATTTCCCACGCGTCCCGTTCACGCTGTCATCGGCGGTTTGCACT
>Ga0137385_10000080_pt1 | contig 70994 bp, 54 predicted proteins | sample SagtaG_FD_104921 | JGI IMG/M metagenome (GOLD analysis project Ga0137385, IMG submission 104921) | Vadose zone soil microbial communities from Sagehorn Ranch, Mendocino, California, USA - Sage2_R_80_16 metaG | ecosystem: Environmental > Terrestrial > Soil > Vadose zone | place: USA: California... | reverse complement strand
GCAGTTTCGTGAAGAAGTTCCAATTGATCGACGTTCCGCCGTGATAGACGAGGTAGCCGAGAATAAAAAACAATACCGAAACAGCCACCAGCGCACACACGCCGGTCATGGTCAGCATAAAGCCACTGACGAGCTTCCGCCAACGCAAGCGCGGGGTCATGCCTGCCCCGTTCCGCTGCCGCGTTGCGTGGTCAGCAGCATCAGCAGCCGCGCCAAACCATTCAAAACAAACGTCAGCAGAAACAGCACCAGGCCGAGTTCAATCAGTGCCTGCAAGTACAAGTCGCCTGTCGCCTCGGTGAACTCGTTGGCAATCACCGCGGCAATCGAGTATCCAGGAGAGAGCAATGAACTGCTTATGGTCGGGGTGTTACCGGTGACCATGGTTACGGCCACGGTTTCGCCGAGAGCGCGCGCGAGGGCCAGAAAAATCGAACCCATGATGCCGGTCTTCGCGAACGGTACGACAACCTTCCAGGTGGACTCCCAGCGCGTCGAGCCCAGCGCCAACGCGGCCTCGCGTTGATCCCGCGGCACTGATAGCAACACTTCTCTCGACACCGAGATGATGTAAGGAATCACCATGATCGCCAGAATGATCCCGGCCGTGAAAAATCCCACGCCGTATGCCGGACCTTGAAACAAGGGCAGAAAACCCAGAGTACTTTTCAACGCCGGCTGAATCCACTGCCGCATCAGGGGAATCACGATGAACACGCCAAGCAATCCGTAAATGACGCTGGGAACTGCTGCGAGCAAGTCAATGAAGAATTGAAGCGGATCTGACAATTTTTGCGGCGCGAGCTCCGCCAGAAAGATTGCCGCGCCAATCCCCAACGGTACGGCGATAAACAGCGCGACGCCGGCCGTTACGAGTGTTCCATAGATAAACGGCAGCGCGCCAAATTCCTCCGCGATGGGATCCCATACTCTAGTGAAGAAAAAACTCAGTCCGAACTTGTGCCTGGGAAGCACGGAGCCGATCCACAGCTCAAAAACCAAGAGCACTGTGATCAACACAACGCTGGCGGCGAAAAGAAACGTCACCAGCCGGGCAATCTCATCCCCATTTCGCAAGCGCGAAAGAAATGAGCGCGAGCCCGCAATGGGACCCGCGCTCGGAACGTTGATGGTTGAGGTTGTCACGCTTCCGCTTACTGCACCTTGTCGATGGCCTTCAACTCTCTATCGACGACTTCCTTCGGCAGCTTCGCGTAGGAAAGATTTTCCGCGAAACCCTGCCCGTCGGTGATGGCCCACTTCACGAAGCCCTTCAGGGCATCGCGCTTCCCGCCGTCCTTGAACTTTTCCGGAATCAGCAGCCAGGTGAAGCTGGAAATCGGATAAGCGTTTTTGCCAGGAGCGTTCGTAATTGATACCCGGAAATCTTCCGGCATCGTTTTCACCGCGCCCGAAGCAGCTTCCGTGACGCTCGCGAGATCCGCCTTCACAAACGTGCCCGAGGAGTTTTTCACGGTGCCGTACGGCACCTTATTTTGTGCTGCGTAAATAAGTTCCACATAGCCAATCGAGCTCGGCGTTTGCTTGATTAAGCCGGTGACGCCCTCATTGCCCTTGCCGCCAAGGCCCACGGGCCAGTTCACCGAAGTGCCTTTGCTGACTTTGTCTTTCCAATCGCCACTGACCTTCGAAAGATAGTCGGTCCAGATGTACGTTGTGCCGCTGCCATCCGACCGGTGAATCACGACTATGTCGTTTGCAGGGAGATTCACGCCCTTATTCGCGTTCGCAATCGCCGGATCATTCCATTTGGAAATGCGGCCGAGGAAAATTCCAGCTAGCGCCTCCGGTGTAAAATTCAGCGGAGTGTTTACGCCAGGAACGTTATACGTCGGCACGACAGCGCCGAGAACCGTCGGGAAGTGCAGAATTCCCGTTCCGTTCTTTGCACGATAGGCCTTGATCTGATCGTCATTCATCGGACCGTCGGTGGCGCCGAAATCGACAGTGCCTTCTGTCACCTGTTTGATGCCTGCTCCCGATCCCACCGACTGGTAATTAATCTGCGCGCTGTTTGTTTTGTGAAATTCGTCAAACCATTTGGAATAAATCGGGTACGGAAATGTTGCACCGGCCCCGTTAATCAGGAGTGCGTTCTGCGCCCACACCATTCCGCCAAGCGCCAGAACGACCAAGAGCATTCCTGCAAGTCGTTTCATTAGAGTTTCTCTCCGAAAAAGTGGCCGTTGGGCAGCCACTCCTCAACTGTTGAACTGGGTCCCTGTCCGTCGGAGCTATTCTGGCGGTGAAGTATTACGGGATTGTTACAATCGCTTCAGAGTTGGTTGAATCTCCGAAAGCGCTGAATCGATGATGGTTATCAGCTCCGTTACAGAGCCTTTACAAATCTCGCACCCGACAAAACAAAGGCGGCGTGCCTTCTCGCACGTAAACGTGAGGCAGCGTCTTACTGGCACGTCAATCGACGTGTGAATATCCTGTAACACGAATTGTTACGGGGAAACTCGCTGACGCGCTGGAGTTTACGGTCGATGTTGGCTAAGGCAACACGCAAGGGCAATCGTCCGCCGGAAGTGGAGCGGCAGGGTAGGCTCGGCGGAATAAACCTTTGGCGTATCTAATCTCATCGTGCGTATTCTCCGAAGCTGTCTAAGCGTTCCAGGTCGAGTCGGCGGCTTACTTCGGCGAACCAATCGTATAAGCGACCACCAGCCGGGTCAAGCGATACTGATATTGGGCATCGGTGTCCGCGATGTCGGCTTCTGTTTTCTGTAGTTCGGCCTGCCCCAGTTCCACAATCGAGCCAAGCCCCAGATTGTAGCGCGACTGCGCCAGGTTCAGGCTAAGGCTGGCCTGGTCGCGCAGTTGTCTGGTGACGCTCAGCCGTTCGAATGCCTGCTGTGCCTGTTGCCATGCCGTTCGAACATCCCGCGCGATATTATTCCGCGCGTCCAGCAGCCGCTGCTTCGCCGCTTCTGTCTGCAGATCCGCCGTTTTCGCCCGCGTGTTGTACAAGAATCCGTTGAACAGCGGAATATTGATGTTCACTCCTACCGCTCCATACCAGTTCGGCAAAGCGTCGTTGCGAACCGGCGCCACTCCCACCGTGCCCAGCGCGCTGACGGTTGGCCGCCAAAGATCGTGCTCGGCGTGCCCGAATTTTTCCGCTGATGTTACCTGATCCTGGAGCGCCAGAACTTCCGGCCGCTGCCGCAGCGCTTCCATGATCAACGGATTTACATCCGCGTCAGGTTGTTCCGGTGCGCTGGTGCTTTCCACGAGATCAAATTGCTGCTGGTCCGGGTAACCCAGAATCGCGGAGAGGACTGCCAGCGATGCCTGGTAATTATTCCTGGCTTCAAGCTGCAGCAGCTTTGCTCGAGAAAGATCTACGCTCGCGAAGCTCAGATCCAGGTCCGATTTCAGCTTGGCCTGTGTCAACGCGTTTATCTGGCTCACGATCAACTGCCGCGCGTCGATCGTTTGCTGCGCCACTCGCAGCAGCGCTTTGGTTTCCAGTGCGTTGTAAAACGCTTGGTCCACCGCCAGCACAATTTGTGCCGTGGTCGCGGCGGAATTTTCTTCCTCTGCTTTCGCGTAAGATTCCGCGCTGGACACCAGATTGGTGGTGCGTCCGAAGTCGGTGATCAGCTGGCTAACCGTCGCTCCGGTGGCCGCGCGTGGATAAATGATCGGATTGTTCAGCGCGCCAGCCGAAATACGGGCTCCGTCGCTTGCAGTAACGCCCGTTAGACTCAGATACGCCGTCGGTAGCAGCGCCGCCCTTTGCTCCCGCACGTACTGCCCGGCCACCAGCGCACGCAACTTTCCCACCGAGATTTGCGGATTTTTTTTCAACGCCAGCGCTTCCGCCTGCCGCCGCCTCAAGGAAGCCCCCGCGGGCGTTGCACCTTGCGCCATCTGAGCCGGGGTTTGTGCGGTACTCTCCTGCAGTTGTTGTGGCGTAGGTTGCGGCGATTGTCCTGCCGCAGGAATCACGAGCCACGCCATCAGTGTGAGCGATAGAAAAGTTGGTCGCTTCACCCGTGCACCTCCGCTTCCGCTGGTTCTTGCTTGCGATGCACGATCAAATACGCGGCCGGAACTAGATACACCGTCACTACCACTGACACCAGTAATCCGCCGATGATCGCACGAGCCAGCGGCGCGTACTGTTCGCTGCCTGCTTCGATTCCCAACGCCATTGGAATCAGCCCCAGCAGCGTTGCCAGCGAAGTCATCAGCACCGGCCTCAGCCGCAGCCGCGATGCCACCGACACCGCTTCTTTCAATGGTTTCCCGTCGTGATGCAAATGCCGCGCAAATTCCACAATTAGAATGCTGTTCGACACCACGATCCCCACCATCATTACCACGCCCATCAACGACATCACGTTCAGCGTTGTATGCGTCACCAGCAAGAAGAGCAGAACACCGGCAAGTCCCGGCGGCACCGCCAGCAAAATGATCAAGGGATCGGTCCACGACGCGAATTGCGCGACCAGCACCAGGTATACGAGCACCACAGACAAAATCAGTCCGATACCGAAACTTTTGAACGAGGACCGCATACCTTCGACCGATCCCCGCAGCGTCACCCGTGCGCCATCGGGCATCGTCGTATCCTTCAGGATTTTCTCGATCTGTGGCGTGATGGTTCCCAAGTTTTCTGTTTTTGCAGAAATATATAAATCAATTACGCGAAACAACTGGTAGTGGTCCACTTCCGTCGGTGAAGCGATTGTTTTTACCTTCACCACGCTGTCCAGAAACGTCGGTCGGGAAATATTCGGCCCGCGCAACGGAATCTGTTTCAGGTCCGTCAATGTGCTCACCGCGCTTTCCGGATACTGCACCGTGAGAAGGTACGGATTCCCGCTTTTCGGATCGATCCAATAATTCGGCGCGATCATCGCGTTCGAGGTCAGCGAAGTGATCACGTTGTCTACGATTTCCTTTTGCGATAATCCCAGTTGGCTCGCTTTTTCCCGGTCTACATCCAGTTCCAGAGCGGGATAATCAATATCCTGCGGGATCAGCACGTCGCTCACTCCCTTTAATTGCCGGATCCTCGCTGCCAATTGCGATGCCACCGCGTAGGTTTGCTGCATATTGCTGCCGCTGACTTGCACGTCTATAGGTGCGGGCAATCCCAGATTGATTACGGCGTCCACCAATCCGCCCGATTGAAAATAAGTCGTCAGTTGCGGCAGTTCGCTGGCAATCCGTTCGCGCACTCGCCGCATGTATTCATAGCTTCCAACTTTGTGTCCGCCTTTCAAACTCACCTGGACGAACGCGGTGTGCGGAGCGGAGTTCGGGGTATAAATGGAAGAAAAATCCGGTGTTACGCCGATATTGGAAACAATAATCTGTAACTCGTTCTTGGGGACCACGTCACGCACGATATTTTCTAGCTTATTGACGTAACCTTCCGTCAATTCCACCCGCGATCCGGTGGGCGCTTTCAAATTAATGACGAACTGTCCTGGATCGGTCCGCGGAAAAAACGAAACGCCGAGAAACGGATAAAGCGAAAGACACAGCAAGGAAACTCCAGCCAGGCCAACGACCATCGCCACCGGCCTCATGAGCGAGATCGCCAGCGTGCGGTCATACTTGCTCAGCAGGGCTCCAAAATAGGCATCGAATTTCTTGGAGATTTTTACCAAGCGCGCTTCGATTGCTCCTTCGCCTACGCTCTCGTCCGCCTGGTGCTTCTTGACCAGCTTGGCGCAGAACAGAGGCACTACAGTCATCGCCACGATATACGAAGCGAATAGCGACAAAATTACCGCGGTAGCCAGAGCCACGAACAGGAACCGACTCACTCCATACAGAAAAACCACTGGAAAGAACACGATCGATGTAGCGATCGTCGCCGCCAGCACCGCCAGCGCCACTTCACTCCCGCCTTTTTCCGCCGCCACCTCCGGTGACTCGCCCATTTCCAAATGCCGAAAAATATTTTCCAGCACGATCACCGAGTTATCGATCAATCGCGAAAACGCCAACGCCAGCCCTCCGAGCACCATGGTGTTGACGGTGCCGCCTCCAGCGCCAATCGCCAAAAATGCAGCCAGAGCAGAAAGTGGAATCGACAAAAACACTGCAGCCGTGGCGCGCACGCTTCCCAGAAACAGCAGAATCATCAATCCCGTCAGGACCAATCCGATTCCGCCTTCGTGGATCAAATTGTCGATCGCCGTGCGCACGAAAATCGACTGGTCGAACACCACGCGGGTCTTCAATTGTTTCGGAATGTCCACCAGATGCATCAGCGCGTCCTTGATTCCTTCCACTACCGCAATCGTATTGGTATCGCCTCCCTGCTTCAGGATCGGCAGATACACCGAAGGCTGCCCATCCACGCGCACGATGTTGGTTTGAATCGCTTCCGCGTCGACGGCTTTGCCAATATCGCCGACCAGTACCGACGATTGCCCCACCGTTTTCAGTGGCATGGTATTGATGGATTTTGCCGTCGCTGCCTGGCTGTTGGAATATAAGTTGTAATCGAACGGCCCGATCTTCACGTCGCCCGCCGGCAGAATCAGATTGCTTTCATTCAATTGCCGCACCACGTCCATGGGGCTCAGCTGATGCGCCTGCAACTTCAGCGGATCCACGTACACCATGATTTGCCGGTAGCGCCCGCCAAACGGCTGCGGTACCGATGAACCCGGCACATTGGCAATCTGATTTCGCACGTTGAACTGCCCGAGGTCATGCAATTGCGTTTCGTTGAGGCCCTCGCCTTTCAGCGTGATCAGGCAGACCGGCAGGCTCGACGCGTCAAACTTCAAGACCACTGGCGGCAGCGTTCCGGGCGGCAAGCGCCGCAAGTCCGCCATCGCCAGATTCGAAATGGTGCTCAAGTCCGCGTCCGCGTTCGTTCCCGCCTGAAAATAAATCTTGATCAGGCTCACTCCGGGCAACGACCGCGACTCAATGTGGTCCACTCCGCTGGCCAGCGTGAAGAACCGTTCGAACGGATTCGTAATGCTGGTTTCGATCTGCTGCGGCGGCATTCCCGAATAAAATGTCGCAACCACCACCACCGGAATATTGATCGGCGGGAACAAATCTACCGGCATGCGTACCAGCGTCACCGTCCCTACAATCGCCACAATCAAGCAACAGACGACAATGAAAAATGGATTGCGAATCGAAAATCCGGACATTAGCTCGCGCCTCCGCCGTTCGCACCCATCGGCGCAAATTCCTTTGGCTGCACTTTTTCGCCTGCGCGGTACTGGCTGCGGTTCCCGATCACCACGCGATCTCCTTCCTTCAGCCCGGCAACCACTTCCACGCGCGATTTTCCCTGGATTCCCAGTTCTACCTTTCTCTCTTCGAGAGTGTTTTGCACTGTGAGCGCCAAAACCGTCGCTTCATTTCCGTTTTGTGCTACCGCTTCCAGCGGCACGCTCAGCGCATTCGGCTTTTCGGCAAGCACCAGTTGCGTTTCCGTGTACATTCCGGAAATCAGCTTGCCGCTGCGATTGTCAAAATCGATTTCCGTCTCCATAGTGCGCGTCTGCATATCCAACGAGTCAGCAAACCGCGATACTTTTCCGGTGATGTCCGAATTCAGTGCCTGCACTCTCACCCTTACCGGGTCACCCAGGTGAATTTGCGCCGCAATCGATTCTGGAATCGGCAACACCAATCTCAATTTAGAAATTTCCGCGATTCTGACGATTGGAATCGCCTGCGAGCTGGAAGAAGTCCCGGCCGCGACCAGCGATCCTGTGTCCGCATGCCGCGCCGTCACCACGCCGTCAAACGGCGCCACGATTCGCGTGTAAGCGGACATCGCGCCGAACTGCTTTTCGTTCGCGTCCGCCATTTCTAGTTGTTGCTGCGCGCCGGAAAGCGCCGCTTGCGCGCTAGAAACCTGCGCTTCTGTTTCCAAATCCTTCGCCTGCGCATCATCTACTTCCTGCTGGGCCACCAATCCTTTTTGCTGCTCGCTCGCCTGCTTCAACCGCACGTACATTGAATGCGCCGCTGCATGCGCGGATTCCGCGCGCTGCACATCTCCCTGCTCGCGCCGAATCTCCTGCTGTGCGCGCCGCACGGCCGCATCCGCTCCGGTCAATTGCGCCGCCAGCTCCGGCACTTCCAGCACCGCCAGGGTCTGCCCTTGCTTCACGTGATCGCCCACATCCACGTAGATTTTCTTGATATATCCCGCCACCTTCGCGTGGACATCCACATCCTGAAACGGCTTGAACTCTCCTGCGATCGTCAGCGTGTTGTCGATTGGCCCGCGCTGCACTCGCGCCACCGCCGCAACCAGCGCATCACCTGCTGGATGCTCAGCGTCATCCGCTTCCGTGGCGGAGTGTGCCAGCCATCTCGACGCGCTCACGCCAATCACAACCACCGCGGCTAAAATCCAAATCAGTTTATTTCGAAGCATTATTTCTGTCCGTTTCCTGTGCGAATGTCTGTGCCATTCTTCGTGCGACAGTCGACACCTGCAGAATTTCTCTCGGGAGCCCTAAGGATTGGCCGCGCGGCATTTCGCCGGGCCTGCACTTGCAATTATTTGTTATCTCGAAAAATGGGGATTAAACAGTTGGCGGCGGCCGGAACCACAGACTCGAGGAGAAACCTGTCTGCGGAGTCGCAACGTCTTCTTGTTCTACGTAATACGGCGGCGTGGAGTTGTTTGCGTCGAGATACCGAATCAAAACTTGCAAAGCGTCTGCGTCTGGCAAGAGAGCTGCCGCGCCGCGATTCGGCGGTGTGAATTGCTCAAGCTCCGACGACGCAATCGTGCCGCGGTAGCTAGCCGGATGGCAAACCGTTAGTTTTCCTGACGCTCGGCCGGTTGCAAGAAATGGGTTATAGAGAAAAAGCCCGGCGAGCAAAAGACAGGTAAGAATCTGCCACAAAGGGACAGCGCCGCGCCGCATTGTGTTGCCAGGGAAGCTCATTAGTCTTGGTTTGACACTTCCACACTCGTTTGACTACCCGATGGGTCAATAGGATGCACTCTGTCTTCGTTTTCGTCAAATCCCTTCCGGTCAAGAGCATACCTTAGTGCCCTTCCGTTGTGGACAACCCGTGTACAATCCCCGTGTACAACCCCCGTGTACAACCCCAGCGAGCAACGCTTTACGCGCAGCGAGCCGCTCGTCAACAATTTATGCGCGGCACTGGCAGGAGAGCGGGATGTCCACTTCGCGAGCGATTCTCACTGTGCTGGCCTTCTTGCCCGTAGCCGCGTGCCGCAATCCGCCGGTAAGCACAAGCGCCGGCACAACGCAGCAGGCGGCATCGCCCGCAGCCCCCGCGCCAACCATCATGGCGGGCTTCGACGCCACTCGCGCCTACGAGCATGTGCGGCACTTAGTGGCATTGGGTCCACGCCCGTCAGGATCAGAGGCAATTCATCAAGCACAGTCTTACATCATCGAACAGCTCAAGAGCTACGGATGTCAGGTCGAAGAGCACGATTTCCATGGCTCGAGTTCGCTCGGTCAGATCGCGATGAAAAACATCATCGCCAAGATTCCTGGCAAGGATCCGCCCATCATCCTGTACGCCACGCACTATGACACCGTGCGAATCCCGAATTTCGTTGGCGCGGACGACGGCGGCTCGGGAACGGGGTAATGCTCGAGCTGGCTCGCAACTTCTGTTCGCGAAAAAATTCTCTGAACGTGTGGATTGTTTTTTTCGACGGCGAAGAAGCTCAAGGGCAATGGACCGACAAAAACTCCGTGACCTGGACGGACACCAACAGCACTTTTGGAAGCCGGGAGATGGCGGCGAGCATGGCGCTCTCCGGCAACCTCAAACGCGTGAAGGCAATGATTCTCGCGGATATGATCGGTCCGGGTTCGCTCAAAATAAAACGGGACACAAACTCAACACCGTGGCTGGTCGACCTATTGTGGGCAACAGCCGCGCGTCTTGGTTATGGAAATATCTTTGTCAGTGAAACATACCCGATCCCCGGCGACGATCATCTCTCGTTTATCCGGCGGGGTGTTGCTGCGTGCGACCTCATCGATTTCAGCATTCCTTACTGGCACACCACCGCCGATACGCTGGACAAAATTGATGCGCACAGTCTCGCCGTCGTTGGCCACCTTTTTGTCGAATCGCTTCCAGAGCTCGAACGGAAATTTCGCTGAGCCATTCGCAGATCACTCCTTGGGGAGGAGGGGGATCATCGCCAGGGGAGCGATAATCCCCATGGTAGGTTCGTACACTGAAGTTTAAACGTGCTGAGTATCCGGTCCTGCGGTCACGTCAGAATAAAGGCCATGTGAATCTTCGGTGACGTCTCCTGCCACTTCCGGTCCGTTTGCAGAGGCAGGCGAAGTGCCCAGGCCGCGGCCATGACGCACATCGAGCCCGCGAACCCAATAAATAATGTCTTCCGCGATATTCGTAGCGTGGTCCGCAATCCGTTCGAGATGGCGTGTCGCCAGAATGAACTGCATGCTGGGCATAACCAGCGCGGTTTGCCGCGTCATCTGGTCCATCAGTTGCTCGAAAATTCTGTCCCGGTATTGGTCCACCAGGTCGTCACTCTCAAGCACCTGCGACGCCATTGTGGCATTGCGGAAAATCAGCGCGCCCAGGCTTTTCGTCACCATCGCGCGCACCGCGATCGTCATTGCCTCCAGCTCATCGGGCGCTTTCGACCCCGGCATCTCGCGCAAAGTCGTGACGCGCTCGGCAAGGTTCACGGCCAAATCTCCGATCCGTTCAAGGTCATTCGTAATCTTGAGCGCGGCAACAATCAGCCGCATCTCATCGTCGCTAAATCCGCCGCGGCGCAGCAGGCGGATCGCGTGTTCATCGATCACAATCTCCATCTCATTGATGCGCGGTTCCAGCAGAAACACTTCGCCCGTTAGCGCCGATGCTTTTGGATCGTCCACGCTCACAATCGCTTCAAGCGCACGATTCATCGCGCCTTCCACAGTGCGCGCCATCGAAATCAGGTAGTTCACCAGTGTGTCGTAGAGAACCGTTTCTGTAATTCCAGCGGCAGTGCCCATGGTAATTCCTTTTCGAGCAGAAATCTTTCTGTGCTCGTAGCAGAAATGTTTCACGGATTTCATTACAGCCTGATGATGAGGAGGTGAATTGTTGAAGAGAGTTTTTTGCTGGCGTGCCCCTAAAAACATCGGCCACTTCGCGACCGAGCAAGACTAGGAAGCGGGCCCCCGTCCGCTGCTTCCATTGCGTTGCCTTGTGCGTTCACTGTCGAAAATCGGCACGGAAAAATGGAACTGCGAGCCTTGGCCAACTTCGCTTTCCACCCAGATACGGCCGCCGTGGCCTTCGACCAGGTGTTTTGCGATCGAGAGTCCCAGCCCAGTGCCTCCAACTTCGCGCGAACGGGCTACATCCACGCGATAGAACCGTTCAAAAATTCTTGGCTGGTCCGCCTGCGGAATCCCGATTCCCGTGTCGGATACCGTGAACGTCACTTCCGATCCCGTCACGCCCGCGCTGACCATGATTTGTCCTCCTGCCGGCGTGTACTGAATTGCGTTGTCGAGCAGGTTCTGAAGCACTTCGGTCAGCCGCCGGCGGTCTCCCGCGATATCCGGAATCCTGTTTGCTTGATTTACGGAGAGGCGAAGATCTTTGTCGCGCGCGCGGGGCTGCGCGGTTTCGATGCAGCTCTCAATAAATGGTCCCACCGGAATTCTCCGAGTTTCAAATTCCATGCGGTCCGCATCCATTTTTGAAAGCATCAACAAATCTTCTGTCAGCCGCGCGAGTCTTCGCGAATGCTCGACGATGATTTCCAGAAACCTTCCGCGGTTCTGCGGATCGTCCATTGCCCCGCCGAGAAGTGTCTCCGCAAATCCCTGAATCGCCGTCAGCGGCGTGCGGAATTCGTGCGAAACGTTCGCGACAAAATCTCTGCGCACGCGCTCCAGTTTTCGCAAATCCGTGATGTCGTGCAGCACGAGGACGGCGCCATCCGTTCCCGTCGTGCGAACCGACGCCACCGTCGCCGCAAAAAAATGTTGCCGCAGCGTTCCCGTTACGATTTCCGATTCCACGCGCGGCTCGCCCGCAAGAACTTTGCGCACTGCTTCGATCAATTCCGTTTGACGAACCCATTCCACCAGGCCACTCCCCGCCTGGGGCGGCACGCCCAGACCAAGAATTTCCGCGAAACTGTGATTCGCAAACACCACGCGCTCCGCGGCATTCACCACGAGCACGCCTTCCACCATGCTGCCCAGAATCGCAGAGGAAAGATTTCGCTCTTCGGTCAACGTGCGAATCGTGCGATCCAGCCGCGCCGCAGTTTGGTTCAGCGAATCGCTCAGAACATCAAGGGCGTCTCCGGTGGCGTCCGACGCCTGCGCGCGGAAATCTCCTTCTGCCACGCGCTGCGAAAACGCCGTAAGCCGCTCGATACGGTCCGAGAAATTGCGCGAAACCAGCACCACAGCGATGCCCGCGATCAGTAAAATCAGAGCCGATGCAAACCATAAACCCCGGCGCAACGGCCATAAAACCTGTCCCACCGCTTCCTCCGGAAATGCGAAGCGCAGAATGTAAGGCTTTCCAGAAGGACGCACCGCGTAGTAAAGCAAGTCGCGATTGATCGTCGCGCTGTGCCGGACAGAGCGGCCGGAGCCTTCTGCGAGGGCTTGCATAATTTCAGGGCGCCCGGCATGGTTTTCCATCGTCTTCGGATCGGATTGCGAATCGGCGAGCACCAGCCCCCCCGTTGTGACCACGGTGATGCGCGCGCCGCTTGCGGCAATGTGGCGCGTCCACGTTTCTAACGCGTCAATTTCTTCCGGTTTTTCGGGAGGGAGCGAACTCAGTTGCGGGGGATTGGCCTGCGCGATTTGCGCTATGGCGATGAGTTGTTCAAATCCTGTACGGACGTAGTCGCGTTGCAGAGCGCGGTCCGCGAAAAAATCCACGGCGATCAGCACGCTCAACAGCAGCACGAAAAAAGCCAGCGCGAGTTTTGTGAAAAGGTTACGCCGCACGTGTCTCGAACAGGTAGCCCGCCCCGCGAACCGTCTTTAGATGAAGCGGATTCTCGGGATCCGGTTCGATTTTCTCTCGCAGCCGGCGCACGTAAACATCCACACTGCGCGGCGTCACAAAGCGGTCTGTTCCCCACACGGCGTCGAGCAACTGATCGCGGGTGAACACGCGGTTCGGGCGCGACGCCAGGTAGTAGAGTAGGCGAAATTCAAGGGTACTTAAAGGTACTGCTTTTCCAGAGTAACTTACGCGGTAGGACGCCGGATCGATCGACAATTTACCAATTTCAATGGTGCGTGGCGCGTCCACGGCGGGCTCCGCTCGCCGTAACAAGGCTTTTACTCGTGCGATCAGTTCGCGCGGACTGAACGGTTTCGTGACGTAATCGTCCGCGCCCATTTCCAATCCCACCACGCGGTCGGCTTCGTCGCCGCGCGCCGTCAGCATCAAAATCGGCAAACGGTTCAAGGATTCGTCCTTGCGAATTTCACGGCAAATATCGAGCCCGGAAAGCTTCGGCAGCATCAGGTCGAGCAGGAGCAAATCGGGCGGAGACTTTTTGAGAGTGCTCAGGCCGGTGGCGCCATCATTTGCACCATTCACCTGAAACCCCTCGTTCGCGAGGTTGTAACGGACCAGTTCTACGATGTCGCGGTCGTCTTCAATGATCAGGATGCGTTTCATTCGGGTGGAGCGTACCGATCGTTGGCTGGGCAGAAGTTTATCGCAGCCGGGCGAAATGCGGTAGGCGGCTTTCTGATTTAGAGTCCCGTTAACGGGTCGTAACATAAGGCCAGGCCAAATGTTACAAGTCGTGCGTAACGAGACGTTTACATGAATGTGAATGAATGATGAATATGCGAGAGCGAAAAAGTTTCCATTTTTCGGCTTACCTCCGTCCCGACCCACCGCCCCAGTCGAGAAATCTAACGGCCCGAGGCGGTTGTAAATGCCAGAGAAAGCAGCGTTTTTTGCTCTAGCTCGTGCGCTTTCGCAGAACCGGTGGCCGGGCTGGCACTCGAGGAACGTTTGACGGAGCGAAGACTGAGGCCGCGTTCCTGCACGAGCTGAGTCAGGCGAGGCATTACGTAGAAAAACGCGCCCATGTTGCGGGGCTCTTCCTGAACCCAGATGACTTCGCGAGCGTGCGGGTGGGCATCGAGCGCCGCGGCAATTTCCGGACGCGGAAGCGGATAGAGCTGATCCAGGAACAGGATCGCCGTACTGGTATCCTTCCGCTTGCGGCGTTCAGCTTTCAATTCGTGGCCGACTTTGCCGCTTGCAATCAAAACATGCTTTGCATCGGTAATTTCTCGGTCGGGAACCACGGGCAAGAAGTGTGGCTGCGTAAGATCGTGGAGATTTGAGGAAGCCTCAGGATGTCGAAGCATGCTTTTCGGCGTGAATACGATTAGGGGCTTTCGCCACGGGCGCCGCGCCTGGCGACGGAGCATGTGGAAGTATTGCGCCGCGCTCGAAGGCTGGCAGATTTGCATATTTTCTTCCGCGGCAAGCTGCAAAAAGCGTTCCAGGCGAGCGCTTGAATGCTCGGGACCCTGGCCTTCAAAGCCGTGCGGAAGCAGCAAGACCACGCCGGAAGGGAGATCCCACTTATCTTCACCCGCGCTGATGAACTGGTCGATGATCACTTGCGCGCCGTTGACGAAGTCTCCGAACTGCGCTTCCCACAAAACGAGAGCTTCGGGATAGTCGCGACTGAAACCGTATTCAAAACCGAGGCACCCAGCTTCAGAGAGCGGAGAGTTGTGAATTTCACAGAAAGGCTGACCGGGCGCGAGATTCGCAAGGGGAAGGTAAGTCTCTTCGGACTCGGTGTCCACAAGTACGGCGTGGCGTTGGTTGAATGTGCCGCGCTGCGTGTCTTGGCCGGTAAGGCGGAGCGGCGTGCCCTCAAGCAAGAGCGAACCGAAAGCGAGCGCTTCGGCAAAACCATAATCAATAGCTCGTTTGCCGTGGCCCATTTCCGCTCGTTGTTCGAGCAATTTGACGATTTTCGGATGGACGTGAAATCCGTCCGGAACACGCACCAGCGCGTCCGTAATTTCCGCGAGTTTGTCAGCCGAAACCCCGGTTTCCACTTCGTATTCAGGACGAAACTTTCCGCGATGAAATGTGGACCAGTACGGCGGCAACTGGCGAAGGTGAGGATTCTTCTTCAGTTGGCCGGCTTTGCTTTGTTCGATTTCGTATTCTGCGCGGACAGCTGCAACCGTTTTCGCCGCGTCGACGCCGACGCGCTCTGCGTAGAGCTTCCACAGCGGCGGATGATTTTTGATGCGTTCGTAGAGGCGCGGCTGAGTGATGGTTGGATCGTCGACTTCGCTGTGACCGTGGCGGCGATAGCCAATTAGGTCCACCACCACATCGCTGCCGAACGTCGCGCGATAATCCGCTGCGATTTGTCCGACACGCACAACGGCGTCAGGATCTTCGGCATTGACGTGAAAAATGGGCACATTCTGGCGTTTCGCAAGATCCGCAGCGAAGCGGGAAGAGTGTTCTTGCACTGGCCGCGTGGTGAAGCCGATCAGATTATTGACGATAATCTGTATCGTGCCGCCGACGGTGTAAGCCTTCAAGTCCGCGAAGTTCAGCGTTTCGGCAAAAATTCCTTGGCCAGCGAAAGCCGCGTCTCCATGCATAACGATCGGAACGACTTTGTTGCTGTCGAATTCCGTTTTGCCGCCTGCATAGCGCGTGAGTTTTGCGCGAGCGCGGCCGACGGCGACGGGATCTACGGCTTCAAGGTGACTCGGATTGGATACGAGGTGGATACCAATTTCTTTTCCATGCGCAGTGAGGAACGTTCCAGTTGCGCCAACGTGATATTTAACATCGCCAGCGCCGAGGACGCTGCGGGGATCGACGTCTTCAAAACCGGCGACAACTTCATGCGGAGTCTTGCACGCGGTGTGGACCATGACGTTGAGGCGGCCGCGGTGGCTCATGGCCACGACGGATTCGATTGCGCCGTGCTCGCCCGCGGCATCGAGAATGGAATCGAGCAGGGGAATGAGGGCGGTAACGCCTTCCAGAGAAAAACGTTTGGTGCCGAGATAACGCGACTGAAGAACTTGTTCAAACAAATCGGCGCGAACGAGGCGCGTGAGAATTACGTCGCGATCGGATTCAGGCGCCGGGGATTCCATGCGTTCGGCAATCCAGCGGCGACGCTCTGGCTCGAGGAGGTGCATGAAGTCGGCGCCAATGGTACCGGAGTAGATTTGGCGAGCGGCATCCGCATCGCGCCCGGAAAAAGCCAGGTCAGGGGATTTTAGCGGTTCGAGAAAGCCCAGCGGATCGAGATTGGCCTCGAGATAGCCCCAGCGACGGAAAGCTTCGAAGATGCGCTCGCGGTTTGCGGATGAGGCAGAGCCATTGGCGGAGCGTTTGGCAGCCTTGGAAGATTTCGCGGGGCGTTCGGCTTCGAGAGTGGTTCGGTGTGCCATGGGATCAGACCTTCAACGAATGATTGTGCCATAGAACGGCGGATGGAGTTGCGAGCGCAAATTTGGCGTTTCGAGTCTCGTGCTGCGTGGGGAAGGGGCGGCGGACCCCACCCCTGTGTTTTTCGTAAGTAGGGGGAATAAAGGAGTTACAAATGCAGGTTTCCTAAATATAGGAAAAACGCGACTGAAAGTACCTGTGTTTTCAATCCTTACGGGAGCATTGAGGATGGATGCCAGTTCGGATTTGCTGCACAGTAAACACATGCAAATATATCATACTAATAATAGTTTGTCAAAGGGAATTGGCCTGGGGATTTTAGAAGCGAAACCGGGGGAGACCGATTAGTGCAAGGAGGCGTATTCGGATTTGGCTTGTTTGAGGATGGGGATGTCGGGGTCGGCGTCTTTCCAAAGCGCGAGAAAATCCTGGTAGGCGGTGCGAGCTTTGGATTGGTCACCGGAGAGTGAATAAGCGCGGGCCATGCCGAGGTGGGCGAGGGCGCCAATGATCTCGTTCGAAACGACACTGGGACGATCGAGAATTTTCTGGAACTCGATCGTTGCTGCGGGGCCCTGACCTGCCGCCAAGTACGCGATTCCGCGCAAGTAAACCGGGTACAAATAGAAGTTCAAAGTGCCGGACCCATTGGTATTACCACTCTCGTAGACAGTAGTCGGCGCGAGGTCCTGGAGGGCCGTGGCCGCGCCGGCAGAGCCGGCACCGAGAGAAACGGCGGCACGAATCATGGGCAAGTATTCGAGTCGCACCAGCGTATCTTCGGGAAAACGGCGGGCCAAATCATCGGCGGCTCGCCGCGCACGGCCTGCATCACCGCTGAGGCCAACAGCGATGGCAGCCATGGCTTGAACGTCCTTGCCGTTTGAAGAGCCGAGAGCTGCGAGGGCGAATTGCGTTGCCTGGCGGGCATTGCCCGCCAACGCTTCACGGAGGGCGGCGGAAGCGAGATATGAGGCGGCGGTCTCCTTCTCATCGGCGCGCTCGGCAGAGTCGGAAGCGCGATGGGTGATTTCACGGGCTTTGGCGAAATGCCCGGCATACGCAGCGGTATCCGATTGCAGGTTCAGCATGACGTCCTCGACACCCGGCTTCCCCATGACCAGCGCAGCCTCATGTTCCATCGCGGCGGAGTCGCCCTGCTGAAAGGCAATGAGGTAGAGCGGATTGTGAAGGTACGGGGAATCCAGTTGATGTCCCAGGGCTTCGCGGGCAGTCGCTTTGGCCTCCTCAGGTCGGGCAAGAAGCCGGTAGGCATCCACCAAATTGGCGTAGCCTGAGCCGCTGCCTGGAGTAAGCCTGAGAGATTCGCGAGAGGCGGGGAGAGTTTTTTCGAAGTCGCCTTGAGCGATGTAAAGGACGGCGAGATTCGTCGGCGGGGTATCGTCGCGAGGATAGGTTTGCGCCCAGAGTTCATAGATCTTGCGGGAAGCTTCGAGGTTGCCGGTGACGTAGCCCTCATAGTGAGAGGTGATGTAGAACCGCTCGCGCTCGCTCACACGTTCGCGAAGATCATAAGCCTTGCGGGTGCTTTCCGCGGATCGCGTCGTTTGCCCGAGATTGCCGAAACAGGTGCCCATGCGGGCATGAGCCATGGCGAAGTTTCGATCCAGGCCGACGGCGCGCTCGAAAAAAGGAATCGCTGCGGGAAAGTCGCCCTTGACGATCTGCATCTGGTAGCCAAGGCTGTAGGACTTAAGAGCTTCGAGAGAGGACGTGGTGACGTTCTCCGGTGGAACGTCGTACTTCTGCACCGAGGCCAGCGATTCACCAAGCTTTTCGCGAATTTTCGAAGCGGCTTCGCCGAGAGACTTGAGTACTTGTTCTTTTCCGGTGGCGGTGACCTGATCTTCTGCGAGCAAATCGCCGGTGCGGCAATTCAGGGCTTTGATTCCGAGAACGTACTGGCTTCCCAAACTGGATACTGAACCTTCGATGGTGGCGGCGCTGGCAGTGCGCTGACAAATTTCACTGGAAATTTCATGTGTCAGCCGGGCGTCTTTCGGCTTGGCCATCAAGACGAGCGTCTGAGCGATGCGCTCGTCGGAGATCAGATTCAAAAATGGAGATTGCTCCAGTTGAGCGGAAAGGCCCTGACGAAGAGCGCCATCAAACACGGATTCATCGGTGGTGTTGGTAAAGTCAGCGAGGACGACGGAATCTTTGTCGGTGAGTTTGGCGGAAGCGCGGGCGTGCCAGAAGTACAAGCCTGTGGCGAGTGCGGCGAGAAGGACAACGGCGAGGGTAATGATGAGGCCGCGGTTTGACTTGGGAGGAACGGTCGTCGAAGTTGCAGAGAACTTTGTCGACTCCCAGCCGACAACAACATTCGGCGCCGCACTCGGGTTGACTCCGCTTGGGGTTGGCACGGAGCGGCCGGAATCAGAATCGCGCTTGAGGCGGCGGAGATCGGAACGCAAGTCGGAAGCGTGCTGGTAGCGAAGCGCCGCATCTTTTTCGAGGGATTTGTTGATGATGCGTTCGAGCTCGGTAGGAAGCGTGGCATTGAGCCGGATGGGAGCGAGCGGCGAATGATTGAGGATGCCATCGAAGATTTCAGCGGAACTGTTGCCGCCAAATGCGGGGCGGCCAGTAGACATTTCATAGAGAACAACACCGAAGCTGAAGAGATCGCTGCGAGCGTCAAGCTCACGGCCGCGTGCCTGTTCGGGCGACATGTAGGCGATGGTGCCGAGAGTAGTTCCGGGGCTGGTGAGATGGGCTTCATCGACTGTGTGGTCGTTGTCTTGAGGGCCGCCGGTGGTTGTTTCGCCAGAGACGGCAGATTTGGCGGGAAGGGTCTTAGCGAGACCAAAATCGAGAATTTTTGCCTGTCCACGAGAAGTGATGAAGAGGTTGGCAGGCTTGATGTCGCGATGAATGATGCCCTTCAAGTGAGCGGCGTCAAGCGCGTCAGCAGTCTGAATAGCGAAGGCCAGAGTTTCGTCGAGAGGAAGCGGCTTACCGGAGATGGCGTGCTTGAGGGTCTGGCCGTCCAAAAATTCCATGACGATGAAAGGATGGCTGTCTTCTTCGCCGATTTCATAAATGGTGCAGATGTTCGGGTGATTGAGAGCGGAGGCGGCTTGCGCTTCGCGCTGGAAACGTTCGAGTGATTGCCGATCGCCGACGATGCCCTCAGGAAGAAATTTGAGAGCGACGAAGCGGTGGAGCTTGGTGTCTTCCGCTTTGTAAACAACGCCCATTCCGCCGCCGCCGAGTTTTTCGACGATGCGGAAATGCGAAATCGTGCGGCCGATCAAGGTGGGAGAATCCGGCATTGGAGCGCAATTCTAGTCAGTAGCGGATGGGCAAGTCAACGGAAGAGGCTGAACGCAGAAGTGACCAAAATGGAGGTTTCTCTGCGGGAGGAATGAGTAAGACTGGATGCCGTGAAATCACAAATACCAGTGATTGAAATTTGGCGGGCGAGCGCTGCGGAAGCGGAGACGGGGTTTGTTTTAGTTGAAGAGTACTTCGAAACGGTTGGAGTAATGTCGCGCGAGGATCAGCGAAAATTTGTAAACGAATATTTTGGTGAGGGGAAAGGATTGTGGCTCGCGCGCATCGACGGTGAGTTGGCGGGCTGTGTTGGATTGAGGAGACTGCGGCTACCGGATGGATTTCCTGAGGGGCCGCCATGCTCTGAAATTAAAAGAATGTATGTGCGGGAGAAGTTTCGCGGGCGAGGAATTGGGCAGAAATTGCTGACGGCGGCGGAGCGGTTTGCACGCGAAGCAGGATATGCATGGATTTATTTGGACACGACGGAGGAAATGGCGAAGGCGGCGCGTTTGTATGAACGGAACGGGTATGAAGTGTGCGATAGATATAACGAGAATCTGCAGGCGACGATTTTCATGAGGAAAAAATTAGCGAGCGCTTCTTAGAAAATGAGTTCGTTCCTGCGCGATGGCCCGGGAATGTTGGAAAAACGGAAAATTTGCCGCTGCGTGACATTTTGGTGACACACCGAAGAAACATTCCGACTGATGCGCCATGGCAAATAGAAAGCCGGTAGACCGCGACTATGTGCGGGAGCAAGATGGGAACCATTGTCAGGGGGTTCCCCGTGAGGATTCGTGACGACAGGTCAAAGCGCAAAGTTCTTGTTCATGTCTTGAGTATGTGGCTGATCCTCACTGGGCAAGCCGGATGCAGCGGAGGATACAGTTCCAGCCCAGCGCCAACGCCGACTCCTACGCCGACACCGAATGCGACCTTTGACCTAGTGTCCGTGGCGACGGGATTCACAAATCCAGAAGATGTCGAGCAACCGAATGATGGAAGCGGCAGATTGTTTGTGGTGGAGCAAGGCGGGCGGATTCAGATCATTCGAAGCGACGGAACGCGAGTCACGAGTCCATTTCTGGACGTGACGGGGAAGAGCGGATTCACCAGCGGGGGCGAGACGGGATTGCTGGGGTTGGCCTTCCATCCGATGTACGCGCAGAACCGAAGATTTTTTGTGAACTACACGCGCACGATCGGCGGGCAACTGCAGACGGTGATTGCGGAGTTCACGGCGTCCGCAACGAATGCAAATTTCGCAGACGCGACGACGGAAAATATTTTGTTCACGGTGGACCAGCCGTTTGCGAATCATAACGGTGGAGGGCTGGCGTTTGGAAAGGAAGGATCTTTGTATATCGGGCTGGGCGATGGCGGAAGCGCGGGCGATCCGCAATGCAACGCGCAAAACATTAATGTGCTGCTGGGAAAGATGCTGAGGATTGATGTGGACTCCACGGCCGCACCCGGTCTGAATTATGCGCTGCCTCTGGACAATCCATTTGTGGGGAAAACGGGGCGGGGCGAAATCTGGCTCTACGGATTACGGAATCCATTCCGGTTTTCCTTCGACAGCGCAAACGGAAATTTGTGGATTGGTGACGTGGGGCAGAATAGCTTTGAAGAAGTAGACCTGCTGACGCCGCAACAAGGCGGCTCGAACATGGGATGGAATCTCCGGGAAGGTACGCATCCGTTCTCTACCGCGTGCACGCAGACCGGCAATACGCTGACGGATCCGATCTTTGATTATGACCGATCGCAAGGAGACGAGACAGTGATCGGCGGGCATGTGTACCACGGAACGAAAATGCCCGCGCTCGCTGGAGCGTATGTGTTTGGCGATTTTATCAGCGGGCGAGTGTGGTCGTTGACGCAAAGCGGTCAGAGCTGGACGAGGACATTTTTGTTGAACACGGCGGGCGGTGATTTGGCGGGTTTTGGGCGGGATCAGGCGGGAGAGTTGTACGTGGCGCGATATTCGACTGGCGTGGTTGCGAGAGTGCATCAGGTGGGGCAGCCGTAAGGGGAGATGATTCAAAAAGGCTGCGGAATATCCCCGAGGCTACAGGGAACGAACCGCGCACTCGAGATGGCGGGTGATTTCGTCGGCGGGAGTGTTGGGTGGGAACGTGATGGGCGCGCCGATGTGGACTGTGATTTCGCCAAGGCGGGCGAGGCGGCGATGTTCGCGCTTCATTTGCCAGACGCCGTCGAGGCGCATAGGAATAACAGGTAAGGCGAGATTTTGTGCGAGCAGGCCGATGCCGGCTTGAAACGGGGCCATGTGGCCGTCGGCCGAGTTGTTGACCTCTCCTTCCGGGAAAATGAGAACGGAATAGCCGCGGTCGGCGGATTCGCCGGCGAAGCGGAAGCTTTGACGGAAACCGGAAAATTTTGGAAGCGGGAAGACATTAAAAAGCGCGGTGACGAGGACGTAGCCGAGCTGGTAGGCCCAACGCTTGGCGAAAGACCATTCTGTCGGCGGAGTTCGCATACGGCCTAGGGATTCGCCTCCCATCGCAGTGGCGAGGCGATGACGGAATCGCGCAGGGAGTGCGGCGAGGATGAGCCCGATATCGGCACGACGAGTAATGTGATTCGAAACGACGATGACGGGTCCGCTGAGATTTTGCAGATGGTGGCGGCCGAGGATGCGCGGGTGAGCGAGAAGCTGTGTGGCGGGCCAGACGAGCGCGTAATAAATGAAAAGGCGCGCGAGGCGTATGGGTTCGCGCAGAGTCCAGCGGGGGTAGTGGTAGTTGGAAGGGGAACTTTGTGCGGCGGGTTGCGCGATAAGCGTTTCGAGGTCGGCGACGGATTTTGCCTGGGAGAAGGCGGATTCGTTGAGTTCGATGTTGTAGCGGTGTTCGAGGGCAGAGAGAAGTTCCACGCGATCGAGGGAGGATAGTGAGTTCAACGACGTTGAGGAATTGAGCTTGGCAAACGGGTCGACTTGGTTTGAGACGGAAGTCGAAGGGGGCCGGCGGAAGCTCGACCTTAGATTAAGGAGTTCGGAGGCGCGAGCGTTGATGATGGCGAGGCGTGATTTGCCGGTGGGTGTGCGAGGAAAATCTGGCTCGGGCCAAACGAGCCAGGTCCGGATCTGTTGGTAGCCGGCGAGCGTGGCGTTGGCGGCGCTGATGATGGCCGTAGCATTCATCGTCGATTGATTTAAGAGAAGAACCGCGCAGGGTTCGGCATTGCCATTGCGATCGAGCGGAATCACGACGGCATCGCGGATGGCGGGCTGCTTTTTTAGCGCGGCCTCGAGGTCTTCGGGATAGATGTTGAGGCCGGCGGCGGTGACAATGACGTTTTTTTTGCGGCCGCGGAATTTGAGATTGCCATTCGAATCGAGTTCGCCGAGATCGCCTGTGCGCAGCCAGCCGCCGATTTCATCTGAGGTTTGCCGAAGAGATCCCTTTTCCCAGTAACCTGTGCAGACGTTTTCGCCGCGAACGAGGATTTCGCCGTCGGCGGCGAGTTGGAATTCGCGGCCGGGAAGAATTTTGCCAACGGAGCCTTCCGTCGCGCTGAACGGATGATTGAGGCTGATGAGTGAGGCGGTTTCCGTCATGCCGTAGCCTTGCACGACAGCAAAGCCGAGGCGTTTGAAGAAAAGTTCGGTGTCCGAGCCGAGCGCTGCGCCGCCGGAGATGAACGCCCAGAAGCGAAAGCCGAAAAGGCGATGGATGCGGCGGAAACGCCAAGCGCGGCGGAGGAAGGGCTGGTTCGCTAGAACGGAGTAGTTCGAATCGAACCAGGAGCGCCAGCCGCGAGAATCGATTTCGCGTTCGATCGTGGAACGGAGGAGATCGAGCATGCGCGGGACGGCGATGAGAACGGTGGCGCGTTCGCGCTTGATGGTGCGGAGGATTTCGGCGGGATTGCTGGAGTTTTCGAAAACCACGGTTGCGCCGATAAGCGGGGGAACAAAGAGCGCCATGAATTGTCCGAAGACGTGGCTGAGGGGGACGAGGGAAACAAAGCGAAGCGGGTGGAGAAGGCGCTCGTATTTGAGGTACGGCCGAACGCCGCGCTCGATGGGTTCGAGGTTGGCGAGAAAATTTCCATGAGTGAGGACGACGCCGCGAGGCTCGGCAGTCGTGCCGGAGGTGAAGAGAATCTCTGCGATGTGCTGGCGGGCGAGCGGTTCGGCGGCGATGGTTTCGAAGAATGGCTTGGGTGTTTCACGAGGAACAGTTTGGCTTGCGAAAACGCGGTGGTTCGAGGCGCTGCCGGGTAAATCCTCCACTACGAGGAGAGGAATGGCGGGGTCGAGTTGAGGCTTGGAACGAGAAGCGACGATCAGTTTGACTTGAGAATCGCGGGCGACGCGGCAGGCAAATTCCGGGGAAGAGGAATCGTCCATGGGGACTGCGACCGCGCCCAAGAGGAGGCAGCCCCAGAAGGCGGCGACCCATTCGGCGGAGTTTGCAGCCCAGAGAAGGATGCGGTCGTTGGTTCGAATGCCGCGAGATTTCAGGGCGTTGGCGAAGAGCAGTGCGGCTGCGGCGAGTTTTTCGTAGCTCCAAGAACTGTGGCGATAACCGTGAGAATAGACGATTGCGCGGTCGCGCTGGAAGCGTTCGAAATCGCGGAAGAGCGAATTGAGGTTTTCGCGAGGCATGGGCGTCGTCGAGGGCAGTGTAGCGAGTTTACTCCCGTGAAGAGAAAAGGCGCAGGGCGGAGACCCTGCCCTGCGCTAGGGGCACGCGGAATGCCACTGGAATCGGGTGAATTGCATCGAAACAGGAGCGGGAAATAGGAGAAGGCAAAAGGGCCATGCGTCAGGTAAAATGTTAAGGTCTGAGGGAATCGCGGGATGTCCCTGTTCAATTTGAGTTTTAGCGGCTGCAGGAGCGAAATGCCAGTACCTATTTCACAGATGTGGACGGTTGCGACCTATGTTTTGAAGCAGAAGGTGGCGGGGCGGAAGAAATATCCGTTCGTGCTGATGCTGGAACCACTGTTCAAATGTAATCTGGCTTGTGCGGGCTGCGGAAAGATTCAATATCCAGCGCACATTTTGAAGCAGGAGCTTTCTCCGGAGGAATGCTTTAAGGCCGTGGATGAGTGCGGCACGCCGATGGTATCGATTCCGGGCGGCGAGCCGCTGATGCACTCACAGATCGACAAGATTGTGGAAGGGTTGGTCGCGCGGAAGAAATACATTTATCTGTGCACGAACGCGCTGCTGCTGAAGGAAAAGCTGGACCTTTTTACGCCGAGCAAGTATTTGACCTTCTCCGTGCACGTGGACGGGCAGAAGGAACATCACGATTTCTCGGTGTGCCGCGAAGGCGGTTACGAGCAAGCGATTGAAGGGATACGCGAGGCGATCAAGCGCGGATTCCGCGTGACGACAAATACGACGTTGTTCGATGGAGCCGACCCAAAGAGCGTGCGCGGATTTTTCGACGAAATGATGGAGCTGGGCGTGGAAGGAATGATGCTGTCGCCCGGCTATTCGTATGAAAAAGCGCCGGATCAGAAGCACTTTTTGGGGCGCGCGCGGACGCGGAGATTGTTCCGGGCCATTCTTTCAAACCGGAAAAAGAGCTGGCAGTTCAATCAATCGAAATTGTTCCTGGAATTTCTGATGGGCAAGCGGAATTATGCGTGCACGCCGTGGGGCATGCCGACGTATAACGTTTTTGGATGGCAGAAGCCGTGCTATTTGCTGCAAGACGGGTACGTGGACACGTTCGAGGAGCTGATGGAATCGGTGGAGTGGAAGAACTACGGCACAGAGTCGGGCAACCCGAAGTGCGCGAACTGCATGGTTCACAGCGGGTATGAGGCTTCGGCGGTGGATCATACTTTCAGTGGGCTGGGCGGATTGTGGGCAACGATCAAGGCGGGTCTAACGACTACGTATCGAGACCCGGACGCGTTGGACATGCTGAACGAGCCAGTGAAGCCCGTGCACGCGTTCAATCCGCTGGTGCAGATTGAAGCGGGCAAGACTCAGATGGAAGAGACTCGAGCATGAGTATTCCCACACATTTCGGGAGGCAGGACGCTCCGGGAGCCGGGACTTTCTCAAGTGCGACCGCAGAGCGGTCAACTGACCCCGACAAGCTGGAAGTAGCGCCAGGGCGAAAGAGAGAGGGCATTGAAGGCTGGGTGCCGGAGTTGGCAAACGAGGCGGAACTGCGTGAAGCGTTGGAGAAGGCGTTTGATTATCGCGGGGATGTCACGCTGACACAAAAGGACGGTACGAAAATCGAAGGATATATTTTCGACCGTGTGAACGGAACGGCGCTAAGTACTTCGTTTGTCAGGATTTTGCCGAAAAGTGGCGGTGGCCGGCTAAAAATTGCGTATTCTGACATCGCGGCACTGGCATTTACGGGTCGCGACCCGGCGGCAGGGAAGAGTTGGGAGGCCTGGGTGAAGAAATATTGGGAAAAGAAGGAAACAGGGGGCGAGGCAGCGAGCCTTCACCCTGATTTGGCAGAGTAAGTGCTACGCGCGTTTTTCAAACTAAATATCTTAAGAATCAAGCAGTTACACGATGGCCTACGCACGAAACGGCGTGGACAAGAGGGCCATTTTGTGCTATTCTTACTGTAGCGTTTGTTGCTCTTGTAATACCTTTTGATTCGTTCAGGAGGACTGCAAGGACAAATTTGCAGTCCTTTTTTTGCGCTCGAAGGGTGTCAAGGCGTGGGTCAGGGCCGGCAGCGTGGCGGAAATCGATGAGATTTCCGGTGGCAGCCGGAAAGACGTGCGGCACAGACCGAGAGCGGCAAGCCATTAACGATGGTTCCGGCAAACGGGGCCACGCAGGCGAGGTCCAGCGGTGAAGGAACAAGGAACAGTAAAGTGGTTCAATGCTTCGAAGGGCTACGGCTTCATCCAACGCCAAACTGGAGAAGATGTGTTCGTGCACTTCTCTGCCATCACGATGGACGGTTACAAGTCACTGAATGAAGGGCAGGCGGTGGAGTTCGAAGTGAAGAAAGGTCCGAAAGGCCTTCAAGCAGAGAACGTAACAGGCCTCTGAGTCTGTGCCGGGCGGAATTCGAAGGATCGAGTACCGCCCCTTAAAACGAGTTTCGATCAGTAGAAAACAAGAAAAATCAAGTCGAGTGAGTGGCCCAAGGAGGAAAGCGTGCAAGCAATGCAGGAAGGCCAAACAATCAAGCATGACGTCTATGGGTTGGGAATCGTGACATCTTCTGACGGAGAGCGAACCGCAGTAGATTTCGACGATCACGGGCCCAAGCTTTTCGTGACGAGTATTATGACGGCGGAATTGATTGGGGAAGCGCCAGCGACCCCGCCAAAGACGAAGAGGCGCCGTAAAGCTTCGACTGCGGCGAAGGCAGCAAAAGCCGCCAAGAAAGCCGCGGCAGCCAGCCACGCGTAATTTTTTCTCGCAGACAGATTAGACGCCCGTGCCGTTCTGGCACGGGCGTTTTTGTTGGTCAGCTGCCTCCCTGGACCTCCTACCGTTTCTCTGGCTATCGTTTTTCTGGCAAAGCCATTCACTAAAAGGGACTCGGGAATATGTCTGCGCTGGAGCCCGGGTTTCGTGCGAAAGTACAGATAACGTAAGGCCTTGATCTCAACAAAAGTTGGGACCCCACCCAAGGAGGCCCTGTGAACCGAAGATTGCGAGCTATTCGGCCAGCGATCCTCGCGCTGGTGTTGCTAACCATTGGAAACCGTTTGAGTGTGGGACAAAGTGCGCCGGGCGTCACGGACAAGATGATTGTGATCGGATCGTGCTCCGCGCTCGAGGGTCCCTCGCATGCGCTTGGCACGCAGCAGATCAAGGGCGCGCAGGCGTATTTCGAACTGATCAACGATGAAGGAGGAATCGCCGGGCGAAAGCTGAAGCTGGTGGCGTTCGACGACAGCTATGATCCCGCAAAAACGGAGACGTGCTTCAAACGGCTGCAAAGCCAGAATGTTTTTGCACTGGGATTTTTTGTGGGCACGCCGACGGCAGTGAAATATTTGCCGATGGCGGAGGAAGCAAAGATTCCAGTGGTCGGGCTGTTCACTGGAGCTCAAACCCTGTACACGCCGCTGCGACATTGGGTAATCAATGTGCGGGCTTCGTATGCGACTGAGACGCGAGAACAGGTTGAAGGGCTCTGGAACAAGCTCGGATATCGGAAGATTGGAGTGATCTATCCGGATGATGCTTTTGGCGCGGCCGTTCTGGAGGGCGTGACCGTAGCGTTGAAGGCCAAGGGTGCGGAACCGATTGCGTTGGGATCGTATCCACGGCAAACAGCTGATGCGGAGCAAGCAATCCGCGGCGTACGCGCCGCCAACCCGGAAGCAGTAGTGATTGTGGGTCCGGCAAACACGGTCGGACCAATTTTGCAAAAAGCGCATGCCCAGGGCTGGAAACCGCTGTTCCTGACAGTGTCATTTGTGGGCACCGACGATCTGATCCTGCATGCGGGCGCGGATGCCGAGGGAATGGTGGTCACACAAGTGGTACCGCCTTATTACATGACGGACCTGAAGACCGTGGCGATGTACCGCAAAACGCTAGCAAAATATTTTCCGGGAGAGCAGCCGGGGTTCGTCAGTCTGGAAGGTTTTGTGAACGCCATGGTGATGGTCGAAGGATTGAAACGAGCGGGAAAAGATTTGACCCGTGAAGGTTTGGTCCGGGGAATTGAAGCGATTCACCAATTCGATTTAGGACTGGGACCGCAATTGAAGCTGGATTATTCAGCCCGCGATCACGCGGGTTTTGACACAGTGATTCCGACAGTGATTCGCGGCGGACGGGCAGTGCCGTTCACCGACTGGTCTAACGTCAGGTAAATGCGGCAACGTTGACTGCATTTTGTTCAGAATGTCGTGTACGGAAATTACTTCACAGCGGATTCGGCTTGGTCGAAGGCGTGGTAGGACGAGCGAACGAGCGGGCCCGCTTCAACGTGCTTGAAACCCATCTGCTCGCCTAGAATCTTAAATTCGGAAAATTCATCAGGGTGGACGTAGCGAACTACCGGGAGATGTTCGCGCGTGGGCTGAAGGTATTGGCCGAGGGTGAGGATGTCGGTGCCCTGTGCGGCCAGTTCCTGCATCGTGGAGAGCACTTCGAGTTTTTCTTCTCCCAGGCCCAACATGAGTCCAGTCTTGGTGGGGACGTCGGGATGAGTTTGCTTCGCGCGATGAAGCAGCTCGAGTGAGCGCTCGTAAACGGCGCCCTTACGTACCTGGCGGTAGAGGCGGGGAACAGTTTCCGTGTTGTGGTTGAGCACGTCAGGGCGGACGGCGAGGACAGTGTTGAGCGCGTCCCAATTGCCGCGAAAATCCGGGATAAGCACTTCCACTTTGCAACCGGGAACGCGGCGACGGATTTCCTGGATGGTGCGCGCGAAAATTTGCGAGCCACCATCGGGCTGGTCATCGCGATTGACGCTGGTGACTACAGCGTAGCGAAGACCCATGCGAGCCACAGCTTCTGCGACGCGAAATGGCTCTCCTTCATCGGGTGGGCCGACTGGTTTGCCAGAAGGAACCGCGCAGAACCCGCAGGCGCGCGTGCAGATGTCTCCGAGGATCATGAAGGTGGCGGTGCCGTGCTCCCAGCATTCGCCCATGTTGGGGCAACGAGCGCTTTCGCAGACGGTGTGCAGATCGAGCGTGCGCATGATGCGCTTGAGATCCTGGTAGCGTTCACCGCCAAGAAATTTGACACGCAGCCAGTCCGGGCGGGGGTGGACGCCGGGCGCAGGTACCGGAGGCGGGGCAGCGTTGGAGATGATGTGGAAGGGAGAGGCCATAAGAGAAGTTAGACTTCTCCAGTTTACCCGTGCTCTAGAGCATTGACAAATGCGCCGATTGCGGCGCGGAATCCCCAGTTGTTGGGTGATGGTCGTTCTTGTAAGCTGCAGGGTTATAAACTGCGCTCCAGGAGGTACCGTTGCGTAGTTCTTGCGCGATCATCGCGGCTACCACGCTGTTTGCCAGCCTCTTTTCGCTCAACAGCTATTCGCAGGCACCGGTTCTTTCCACCAACGATAAAGAGAAAAACGCGACCTGCCGGATTTCAGGGATGGTGGTGAAACTGGCGGATGGAGCACCACTCAGGAACGCGACCGTGCAACTTGAGAATGGAGAAGACCGGGAGCATACCATTGCGACAAAGACAGCCGCAGACGGCCGGTTCGAACTGAAGAATGTACCTACGGGGCGATACAAGCTGTACGTGTGGCGAAACGGCTTTGTCGGAACGGAATATGGCAAAAAGAGGCCGAGCGATCCGGGGGCGACACTCTCGCTATCCTCAGGAGAGATCAAAAAGGATGTGATGTTTTGGCTAATCCCCGCAGCAGTGATCGCGGGCCGTGTATTTGACGAGGACGGTGAGGCCGTGCCAAATGCGACCGTGACGGCGTCTCGCGAAACGTACCACGAGGGCCGACGGACTTTGACAACAGCAGCCGAGGCGTCGACAGATGACCTGGGCTCCTTCCGCCTTTTCGGATTGGCGCCGGGACGTTATTACGTGAGCGCAACAGAACGACCATGGGGCCAAGTGGTCGGCGACAGGGAGTTTTCTCAAAGCGCGGGCCAAACCGCTGAACAAGGCAATGCAAAAACTTACTATCCTGGAACGCTGGACATCTCGCGAGCCGCGGCAATCAACGTAAAAGAGGGAGACGAAATTCCGGGAACGGATATTGCCCTCAAAAAGGTAGCAGTACACCGGGTTCGCGGCAGGGTGTTGAACCAAGTGACTCACAAGCCGGGACAGGACGTGATGGTGATGCTCATTTCGCGCGCAAAGCGGCCGGAATGGGATGTGGGCGGGCAACAAGAGGTGAAAAAAGCGGATGGCTCGTTTGAAATATCAAACGTTGTGCCAGGCGCTTACACGTTGTTGGCATTCTGGTTTGATCAGACGGAAGGCAAAAATCACAGCGCGGCCCAAAAGCTTGACATTGGCGAAAGCGACGTCGAGGGAATATTGCTGACGATTGGCGCTGGCGGAATGGTCTCAGGACGAGTCGTTTGGGAGGGCAAGCCAAGCCTGGAGCGGGATGAACTATGGATCAACGCCTCGCCGACGGAAGGGATGTTTATGTGGGGAGGGCAGGCACGTGTGGATGCAAACCAGCAGTTTACGCTGAAGGATCTGGTAGAAGGCGACGTTCGGGTGGAACTCTCCGGCACATCGAAAGACTGTTACGTGAAGCAGATCTCCTATGGACAGACCTTTGTGAAAGAGGATGTGATCAGTGTTTCGAAAGGCCCGAATCCAGGGCTGGAAATCACGATTAGCTCACGAGGCGCGCGCGTGCAGGGAAATGTTACGGACAAGGACGGCTTGCCGGCAGCTGGAATTTGGGTGGTGGCGGTTCCAGACGAAGCTCGGAGAACGAATTTCCGTCTGTTCAAGTCGCAAACCACGGATCAATACGGGCAATTTGATTTACACGGATTGGCGCCGGGAAGTTACAAATTTTTTGCCTGGGACGGAGTCGAGAGCAACGCGTGGGAGGACGAAGAGTTCCTAAAACCGTTTGAATCGCAAGGCAAAGAAATCGAAGTCCACGACCTGGATACGGCAAAGCTCGGTTTGACGCTGCTTGGAACGAAAAGCACGAGTAACAACTGATCCGTCAAGACCTTTACAGACTAGAGCGGGTGGCGGGAGGAACGGACGAATTCGCGGAGAACAGTGACGTTGGGACCGTACACACCGATGCGGCCCGCGTCGACCGGAAGACCGAGACGCTCGGCGAGATCGAGATCGACGCCGGCGTCGTCAAGTTCAGAAAGGCTGTAACCTTGCGCGGGCGCAACACGATTTAGTCCCGACGGATAAACAGGCCGGGGCGGACGATGGCGACGCCAGGGGCGGCGCGCCAGCTCATAAAATTGCTGCCAATCGCGTTTTTGCCAAGTGGTCATGGCGATAAAAGTTTCCGAGCCGTCGTAGCGCGCCTCTTCCCGCTTCACGGGAATTTCGCTCTCTTTATTCTTACGGCCCGTTTGCAACATTGGATGCTCAGCCTTCCAAAAAGGTTCTCAGAGTTGCATACAGTGAAACTGGTGCAGAATTCGTGCCGCGCTGTGACTTCTGCCAGCGCAACCATACTGCAGAACCAGTAGACAGGACAATTTTCCTGAGCTGATGTTTCAAACACGTAAATAAGAGAGAAGTTGCGACGTACAAGAACAAACCATTGTGGCAAGGCGCTACACACAAAAAAGCGGCGACACAAAGCTGCCGCTTTGAACACGAAGAGCACGGGCAAGATCACCTCGCGAGGAGCGCGAGCCGAAGGAAATGCTCTAGACGCTTTTAGTGAGCTAGGAAGACAAAACGTAAGCGTGCCGAAGCAGGATTGCCTGTGCTACCGAAGAGACAAGCCCAGAAAAGAGCCTGTTTAGAGCAAAGGCGCTACGCATTAGACAAGGCTACCGCCTGACAAATTTTCTGGGAGCGTAAAAGCGACACCTACTAGGAACGGTATCACTTCGCTGAAGGGAGCGCAGGGCCTTTACCAGCGGTTGCCGCGATCTCCGCGGTCGCCGCCGCGATCTCCACGATCGCCGCCGCGCCCACGGCCGCCGCCACCGCCACCATGTCCGCCACGACCGCCGCCGAAACCACCGCCACGGCCGCCACCGCCGCCGCGCTGCTCTTGCGGACGGGCTTCGTTCACCACGAGATTGCGGCCACCGAAATTCTGACCGTTAAGGGAATTGACCGCGCGGTCTGCTTCTTCGTCGTTTGAAATTTCGACGAAAGCGAAACCACGCGACTGGCCCGTAAACCGGTCACGGATGAGATTGACTGCCGAAGGGTTGACTCCAGACTGCGAGAAGAATTCATGCAGCGTATCCTCCGTGGCGGAAAACGGAAGATTTCCAACGTAAAGCTTCTTCACTTACGGACTCCTTTTGCCCGGAACCGAGATGCATGTCGCGGAGCGCGCTGGAAACCCGGAGAATCCTTGCGGGCATCCGGAAGTCCGAAGCCACGTTTGATCTCAGGGTTTGCAAACACAAATCCTGAAACCTGTTGATCTCAGCGTTCTTAAGTACAAACCCTGAAACCTGGGACGAAATCGGGCGCTCCAGCGGTCAGAGGCATCGTCGCGGAAATTGACCCTTTTTGCAATGGGAAACTGGAACAAGGGCTGGAACTCCGCTGCGACGCTCAGTACAAATACCTAGCATGCAAAATAGTGATAGGATGCGCCAACTTGTCTGTCAGAGCTTGCAAGTAAGCCCTGAAACCATTTTATCTCAGAGCTTGCAAGTACAAGCCCTGAAACCCTGGGGGCCGGTCAGGAGGACCTGATGCGCGGCACCATGATGGACTTCCCGCTAACGCTGAAAACGATTCTCGAGCGAGCCGGAAAACAATTCTCAAAAGTTGAACTTGTGTCGCGGCGGCCGGACCGGTCGGTGGTACGCACGAATTACCGGCTATTCGGCGAACGCGCGCGGAGGTTGGCGAGCGCATTGAACAAGCTGGGATTGCGTAGCGGCGATCGCGTCGCTTCCATGATGTGGAACCATGTCGGGCATCTGGAAGCGTTCTTCGGCGTGCCGTGCGCGGGCGGGATTTTGCACACGTTAAATCTGCGGCTGCATCCGCACGAAATTGCGGGCATTGCGAACCACGCGAACGACAGGTTTCTGCTGATTGATGACCTGCTGCTGCCCGTGTTTGAGAAGTTCCGGAAGGATGTGCAGTTCGAAAAAGTAATTGTGGTGCCCTACGGTTGCAACACCGTGCCGGCAGAATTTTTGAACTATGAAAAACTCTTGGAGGCGGCAGACGTAAATTTTGCATTTCCCGAGATTGCTGAAAATGACGGCGCGACAATGTGCTTCACGTCCGGCACGACGGGAGTTTCAAAAGGCGTGATTTATTCGCACCGCGCGCTGGTGCTGCATTCGCTGGCAGAGTGCGCGGCGGACGCATTTGCAGTGAGCCATCACGACACCATCCTGCCAATTGCCCCGATGTTTCACGCGAATGCCTGGGGCTTGCCGTTTTCGTGCGCCATGGCGGGAAGCAAGCTGTTGCTGAGCGGGCCGAACGTAGAACCGGAAGGTCTGCTGGACTGGATGGTGGAAGAACGAGTGACGATGGCAACGGGCGTGCCAACGGTATGGATCGGCGTTCTGGAGGCGTTGGAGAAAAATCCGAAGAGATGGAAGTTTGATGGGCCAATGCGAGTGATCTGCGGAGGCACCGCGCCGCCGCTGGAATTAATTCGCAGCCTGGATCGATATGGAATCCGCATGGTGCACTTGTGGGGAATGACGGAGACGACGCCGCTGGCGACGACCGGGCACTTGAAATCGCACATGCGAGATTGGAACGACGAAGCAAAATATCGGGCGCGGGCGAAGCAGGGGTGGCCGGTGCCATTTGTGGAATTGAGAATTACGCGGCCATCGGAGAACGGACAGAAGTCCGTAGAAGCGCCCTGGGACGGCGAAACGCCGGGCGAGCTCGAAGTGCGAGGGCCGTGGGTGGCGGCACATTACTACGAATCTCCGGATCAGGCGCATCGCTGGACGGAAGATGGGTGGTTTAAGACCGGCGACGTGGCGACTGTCGACGAAGATGGGGTTGTGAAGATCGTGGACCGCGCTAAAGACCTGGTGAAATCAGGCGGTGAGTGGATCAGTTCCGTGGATTTGGAAAATGCGCTGATGGGACACCCGGCGGTGAAGGAAGCGTGCGTGGTGGGGATTCCGCATCCGAAGTGGCAGGAGAGGCCACTGGCGGCAGTGGTGCTGAAAGATGGACGGAACGCCACGGAAGAAGAGCTGCGGATTTTTCTTGGCGCGGCTTTTGCGAAATGGCAGTTGCCGGATGCATTTGTGTTTGTGGATGCCATTCCGCGAACCAGTGTTGGGAAATTCAAGAAAATAGCGCTGCGAGAACAGTTTGCTGGATGGAAGTGGGATGCGGCAGCGGAATAATTTCAGGTGCGATAGCTGGCGTTTACGCGAACGTATTCGGCAGTGAAGTCACAAGTCCAATAGCGAGCGCGCGATTTTCCGGCGTGCAAATCCACGACAATCAGAACGTTTTCGGCGAGGAGACGGTTCGAAGCAGCGCGTTCGTTGAAGGCGAGCGGCTGGCCTTTACGGAGGACCTTGATGCCAGCCATGGTGATTTCGACAAGCGAAGGATCGAACTTTACTCCAGAGCGGCCCGCTGCGGCAAAAATGCGACCCCAATTGGGATCGGCGCCGGCGAAGGCGGTTTTGACGAGCGGCGAAGTAGCGATGGTCTCTGCTATTTTGCGTGCGGCGGATTCGGTCTTGGCGCCGCGAATTTCAATTTCGATGACGCGCTGAGCCCCTTCGCCGTCGGCAACGATTTGCTGTGCCAGCGAGCCGCAAACTTCTTCGAGCGCGGCGGAGAATTGACGATGCGCTTTGCCGCCGCTGGAGATGGACGGAGCGCCTGCCGCGCCGTTCGCAAGAACAAGCAGCGTGTCGTTCGTGGAAGTGTCGCCGTCCACGCTGATGGAGTTGAAGGTGCGCGCGGTGACATCGCGCAGCGTGCGCTGCAACAAAGAAGGCGAGATGGCGGCGTCGGTTACGACAAAAGCGAGTGTTGTGGCCATGTTGGGATGGATCATGCCCGCACCTTTGGCGCAGCCAACAAGATGGACGCGCTTGCCGGACATTTTGAAGGAAGCAGAAGCCGTCTTCGGTCGCGTGTCCGTGGTGCAGATGGCGAGCGAGAGTTCGGCGAAAGAGCGCGCGGACGGGCGACGATTACGGGAGAGAGAAGGAAGCGCGCGAAGAATTTTTTCGATGGGAAGCTGTACGCCAATCACGCCGGTCGAGCAGACAAATAATTCCTGCGGCGCGAGCGCCATGCGGCGAGCGGCTTCTTGATTGGTCCGAAGCGCGACAGTGTCGCCAAGAGGACCGGTTGCGCAGTTGGCGTTGCCAGCGTTGACGACCACAGCGCGCATGCGGCCCTTGGATTCGCGTAGATTCTTTTTCGAAAGAATGACCGGAGCCGCGACAACTAGATTTTGCGTGAAAACCGCCGCCGCAGAAGCGGGAACGTCACTGGAGATGAGCGCGAGATCGAGCGCGCCGGTTTTCTTGAGGCCGCACGCCGTGGCTGCAAAGCGAAACCCTTTGGGAAGCGCGGATTCGGGCGGTGGCTGGGTCATTTCGCGGAGGCTTCCTTGGGCAGGCGGTTTTCCAGATCAGCGATTGCGGTCCGAACGGACTCGATCGATGTGCCACCGGGAACTTTTTTGGAGGCCAGCGCGGCTTCGACGGTCAGGCCGTTCGAAAAGTCGCTATCAAACGCGGAAGAAATCTTGCGAAGTTCTTCGAGTGGCAATTCGGTCCATACTTTTTGTTGGCGTTCCGCTTCTTTCAGAATTTTGCCGACGGCATCGTGCGCCTGGCGGAAGGGCACACCTTTGCGGACCAGATAGTCGGCGGCTTCAGTTGCGAGCAGTACCGGGCTCGAAGCAGCGGTCCGGAGACGGTCTTCGCGAAATTCCGTGCCGGCGATCGCGCCAGCGGCAACGGAGAGCATATCGGCGACTTGATCGTGCGCGGCGAAGAGGGCTTCTTTGTCCTCCTGCAGATCGCGCTGATAACTGGTGGGCAAACCTTTCAGCGTGGTGAGCAAGCTGACGAGGGCACCCGTGATGCGGCCGCTTTTGCCGCGGATTAACTCCCAGCAATCGGGATTTTTCTTTTGCGGCATCAAGCTGCTGCCGGTGGAATATTCATCGGGAAGAATCACGTAGGAAAATTCCTGTGACGCAAAGAGTACGAAATCTTCGGCTAGGCGAGAAAGATGCGTGGCGATGCCGGAGAGCGCGAAGAGATAGTCGAGCGCGAAATCGCGGTCGCCGACAGCATCGAGGCTGTTTGCGGTGATTTTCGAGAAGCCGAGTTCGTGCGCGATTGCGGCGCGGTCGATGGCGAAGGAATTTCCGGCCAGCGCGCCAGAGCCCATGGGGCAGGTATCGGCACTCGCAGCGGCATGCCGTAGACGTATAACGTCGCGGAGGAAAGCTTCGGCGTGGGCATGGAGAAAATGCGAGAGCAGAATTGGCTGCGCGTGCTGCATGTGCGTCATGCCGGCCATAGGCACGCCTAATTTTGCCTTGGCTTTTTGCAGCAGCGTGGGTATCAGCACCACCGCAAGGCTGACCTGGATTTGGCTAGAAGCGCGAATGACAAAAAGGCGAAAATCGGTAGCGACCAATTCATTACGGCTGCGGCCGGTGTGCAGCTTCCAGCCGAGCGGGCCGAGTTCTTCGACAAGCGCCTTTTCGACGAAGTGGTGAACATCCTCGGCGTCGGCGCCAAAGGATTCAACCCAGGCCGGATCGGACTGCGCACGTTGCGCGATTTTGTCGAGCGCGGCGAGGGTTTGCTTCACTTCCCTGGCGGTGAAAATACCAATCGGCTCGAGAGCTTTCGCCCAGGCACGGTCCACGGCGATTTCGTATGGCAGGAGGCGGCGATCGAACGCGAAGGAGCGCTGGAACGCGTCGAAGCGCGCGTCCGGCGCGCGTTCAAAGCGGCCGCCCCAGAGTTTGTTGTCTTTGCGTTCGGTCATTCGCTTCCGTTCTTACACATCGAAGAGAGATTCCTCGCTTCGCTCGGAATGACGAATCTGCTTTTTGTCATTGTGCCATTAGGAGTTGCTGCCTTCGGCTTTGGCTTTCGGGCGCACGGTGACGGGAAGCGCGAAGAGATTGATGAAGCATTCGGCGTCCTTTGGGTTACAACGGCCCATGGTGAAGCTGGCGAGGTCCGCGCGATAGAGAGAGAATGGCGATTTGCGGCTGGTGACGTTGAGCGTGCCCTTCCAGAGCTTGAGGCCGACGCTGCCGGTGACGCGCTGCTGCGAGATGTTGAAGAAACCGTCGAGCGCCTGGCGCTGCGTGGAGAACCAAACTCCGTTGTAAACAAGCTCGGCGTAACGAACAGCGAGGGTTTGTTGCAGGTGCGCGGTTTCGCGATCGACGGTAAGGCGCTCGAGTTCGCGATGCGCGGTGACGAGCAGTGTACCGCCAGGAGTTTCGTATGCACCGCGCGACTTCATGCCGACGAGGCGGTTTTCGACGAGGTCAGTGCGGCCCACGCCGTGACGTGCGGCGATGTCATTCAACGAATTGAGAAGATCGATCGGGCCAAGCTTGGCGCCATTGACAGAGATGGGCGTTCCGGCTTCGAAACCGATTTCGACTTCCTCGGCCTTGTCCGGAGCTTTTTCCGGTGAGACGGTCCATTGCCACATGGCTTCGCTCGGAGCGTTGGCGGGATCTTCGAGTTCGCCGCCTTCGTGGCTGAGGTGCCAGATGTTTCGGTCGCGGCTGTAGATATTCTTTTTGCTCTGCTCGATGGGAACATTGTGCTTTTCTGCGTAGGCAATGGCGTCCTCGCGCGAATCGATGTCCCATTCGCGCCAGGGCGCGATGATCTGCAGGTTCGGAGCGATCGCTTTGTAGGCGAGTTCGAAACGCACCTGATCGTTGCCTTTGCCGGTGCAACCGTGCGACAGGCCATCAGCTCCGAGTTGCAGCGCAAGTTCCGCCTGACGCTTGCCAAGAACCGGGCGCGCCATTGAAGTGCCGAGCAGATAGGTGTGTTCATACACCGCGCCCGCGCGCAGAGTCGGCCAAATGTAATCGCGGATAAACTCTTCGCGCAGGTCTTCGACGTACGCGGTGGAAGCTCCTGTGGCGAGCGCTTTTTTGCGGGCGGCTTCGAGGTCCTCCTGTTGGCCGACGTCGCCGATCATGGCGATGACTTCGCAACCGTAATTTTCCTTGAGCCACGGAATGATGATGGAAGTATCGAGCCCCCCGGAATAGGCAAGAACTACTTTTTTCGGCTTGGGTGCAGGCGTTTTCACAGCTCCTCTTTCTTTTTTTGTAATTTTAGGCGCAATGCGCCGTGACAAAGATTATTTCCAGCTTTCTTTTAGCGGAAGAGTGTGTGCAGGATCGCTTTCTGCACGTACATGCGATTTTCCGATTGATCCAGAACGACAGATTGCGCGCCATCGAGAATTTCCGGCGTGACTTCGTACCCGCGATGCGCCGGGAGGCAATGCATGAAAACCGCGCCACGCTCGGCAAGCGACATAAGCTTCCGGTTTACCTGATAAGGCTTGAAGACTTCGCTGCGGACTTTTTCCTCGGCTTCGAAGCCCATGCTGGTCCAGGAATCGGTGTAGACGGCCTGGACATCTTGAACGGCCTCGCGAGGATCGGTGAAGAGTTCAATTTTGGCTTTGGTTTCTTTGGCGACGCGGCGCGAGTCGGCGACAACATCGGCGTCCGGCGCGTAATTTGGCGGAGTAGCGATCCGGAGATGCACGCCGAGGCGCGCGGCGAGATAGATCAACGAATGGCTGACGTTATTACCGTCACCGACGTAGGCAAGCTTGAATCCTTTGAGCGAAGCGAACTTTTCTTCGAGCGTGAAATAGTCGGCCAGCGCCTGGCAGGGATGAAACCTGTCGGACAGCGCATTCACAACAGGAATATCCGTGGTGGCAGCCATTTCATCCAGCACGCGCTGTTCATACACGCGCGCGACGATGCCCTGGACCCAGCGCTCGAGGTTACGCGCCACGTCGGCGATGGATTCGCGTTCACCGAGGCGCGCCTGCGTGTGGTCCAGAAATACGACGTGGCCACCCATGCTTTGGATGCCGACTTCGAACGTGACGCGCGTGCGCAGCGAAGGCTTCTCAAAAATCAGCGCGAGGAATTTACCGCGCAGAGTTTCCGCGTAGCGAGATGGATTCGCTTTGATGTCCGCTGTGAGCGCGAGGAGTTCGCGCGAGTGCGCGGGACTCCATTCGGCTCCGGTGAGGAGATCCTTTGCTTCCTGAATTGGTACCGCAAGTGTCGTCGTTGCCATTTTCACCTCTTGAGTGGCGACCGCGAAGCGGCCGCTGCGGTCATGGCCGCCGACAACGGAACCTTCGGTGAGGAAGATTCCGTTGCCGGGACCACTCGCGGGGTTTTGGAAAAAACTGTTTCGAAAAGCTGCAGAAATTCGCGCACCTGCGCCTTGGTGACAAGAAATGGCGGAAGCAAACGAATCGTAAAATCGTGCGTGCAGTTGATAAGCAGCCCGCGCTTGAACGCTTCGGTGACAAACGGGCCGCCCTCGATGGAAAGTTCCACGCCGAACATGCAGCCTTCGCCGCGGATTTCTCTCACGAAATCAAATCTAGACCGGAGTTTTTCGAGGCCTGCGCGAATTTCTTGCCCGCGTGCGCGGATATTTTCGAGAAGCTTTTCGTCTTCGACAATTTTCAGGAATTCAAGAGCGACGGCGCAGATCATTGGGCCGCCGCCGAAAGTGGTGCCGTGCAGGCCGGGCGCGACTCGCGCTGCGACAGAGTTGTTTGTCAGAATCGCGCCAAGCGGAAGGCCAGCGGCCAGTGGTTTGGCTATGACGGCGATGTCCGGCTTCGAAGAAAATTGTTGATAAGCGAAATAGCGTCCGGTGCGTCCGAGGCCACACTGAATTTCGTCGGCAATAAGCAGCGCGCCATGCTGGGTAGCGAGAGCGCGAGCGCGCTCCCAGTAAGGTTCGGTGACCGGATAAATGCCACCTTCGCCCTGAATCGTCTCGAGGACAACGGCGCAGACGGTGTCGTCGAATTTGGCTTCGAGGTCGGCAATATCGTTGAAGGTGACGAATTCCACGCCTGGAACCAGCGGCTCAAACGGCGCGCGGTATTTTTCTGTGGCGGTAACGCTGAGCGCGCCGAAGGTGCGTCCATGAAAGGAATTCTGCATGGCGAGAATGCGTGTCTTGGCGGGCGTCTTGCTAAGTGCGCCCGGAGCAGGTCGTCCGCAGAGCCTGGCCAATTTGAGAGCGCCTTCGATGGCTTCGGTGCCGCTGTTTGCAAAAAATACGCGGTCGAGACCCGACCATTCCGCGAGCTTGCGCGCGAGCGGACCCTGGAATTCGTTGTGAAACAGATTTGAAAGATGAATCGCGCGGGCGGATTCGCGGCGAATGGTCTTAACGATGCGAGGATGCGCGTGGCCAAGCGCGTTCACGGCGATCCCACCAAGAAAGTCGAGATATTTCTTGCCGTTCGAATCGAAAACAAATGCACCGCGACCGTGTGTGAAAAGGATCGCTGAACGTTTGTAGGTCGGCAAAAGGAATTGGTCGGCATCCCGCAAAGCCGTGGGCGCACTCGGGTGTTTGAACCCGGTCCGCTTCCGTAAGGACCGTGAACCGGACACACGAACCCGAAATGGTTTTGTTCTACGCATTAGGCTGCCGAAAGGGCCACGGAAGCGCGGGTCGTGACGGGTTCACGAACGATGCGTGTGCCTGGAATCGCGTCAGGGCCAGTGGGCGTTCTTGATTCCGCAGCGCGGACTGCTCGAAGAAGCCCATCAGGAATCGTGCCGCCTACAATGTGCACGCCGCTGACACCGCCTTCGAGAGCACGCTTGGCGGCTTCGAGTTTGAGCACCATGCCGCCAGAAACAGTTCTCTTCTGCACAAGATCGCCAATCTCGTCGCAAGCAATTCCGGCGAGAATTTTGTCGCCCTCGAGAACGCCCTGCACGTCGGTGAGATAAATCAGCTGATGTGCCTGAAGATATTCGGCGCACGCTGCCGCCATGTGGTCGGCATTGATGTTATAAAGTTCACCCTCGGGGCCTAAGCCCAGACATGCAGCAACAGGAACGATACCCTCTCGCCAGAAAGCATTGAGAAGTTTCGTGTTCGCCCCGGTGAGATAGCCGACGTAACCGAGGCTGCCTTCCACGTCATTGTGAACGAGCGGCTCGGCGCGGAAGCATTGCGCGTCAGCGGCGGAAATACCAACGGCGGGCTGACCGGCGGCGGAAATTGCCGCCGCAAGTTGTTTGTTCAAAAGTCCGGCAAAAACCATTACGGCCACATCGCGTGTTTCGCGATCGGTGACGCGAAGCCCGGCGACGAATTTGCTCTCAATGCCCAGACGCGTCAGTGTCGCGGTGAAAATCCGCCCGCCTCCATGTACGACCAGAATTTCGTGACCCTGCTTGGCGAGCGAAGCGATTTGTCCGGCGAGCGACTGCACAGTCGCTTGGTCTTCCAACAACGCACCTGCGAATTTGATGACAAGTTTCATTGCAGTCCCGTTTGCTCCTCAACTCCTAAAAGATGATTGAAATTCTGTACTGCCTGGCCTGCCGCGCCTTTTCCGAGATTGTCCAGGCATGAAACGATCACCAGACGGCAACCGGACGAATCGAGCGCGAAGCCGATGTCCGCGAAATTGCTATGAGCTACGTGCTGAAGCTCCGGGAGAGTGCCTGCCTTCCAGATGCGGATCATCGGCCGGCCAGCATAGGTTTTGCGGAACAGGGCTTCGACGGCTTCAGGTGACTGCCGTTCGCCCAGCGTCACGTAGAGGGTCGAAAGAATTCCGCGCGCCAGCGGAAGCAAATGCGTCGAGAAGACCACCTGCGATTCCGGCAAGCCGGTATGTTCTGTGATTTCAGGCGTATGGCGATGTGAAAAAAGATTGTAGGCCTTGAAATTTTCGTCGAGCTCAGCAAATTGCAAGTCGCGCCGCAGCTCTTTGCCCGCGCCGGTCGCGCCGGATTTGCAATCGCAAACGACACTTGAACGCGAAGCGATCCAGCCCGCATCCGCAAGAGGACGGACAGCGAGGATCACGCTCGTGGCGTAGCAGCCGGGATTTGCGATGAGCCGGGCACCCGCGATTTGCTCCGCGTAAAACTCAGGCAAGCCATATACGGCGTCGCTGAGCCGCGCCGCATGCGGTGTAGGCAGTTTGTACCACCGGCGAAATGTTTCCGCATTGCGAAATCGAAACGCGCCGCTGAGATCAACGACGCGAAGCCCCGCGTCCAAAAGCTGCGGCGCCATTTCCGCGGAAACTTCATGGGGCGTAGCAAGAAATGCCGTACCGGCTTCGCTTCGAGCGATCGCATCCACGGAGATCGTGCGAACCGGAGCTTGCCCCCAGCCACGGAGCTGAGGAAAAAGCTCGGTGAGACAATGCGCTCCCTGCGGTTCGCGTACATAAAAGGTCAACGATTTCACTTCGGGATGGCGCAAAAGAATTTTGGCCAGCTCAAATCCCGTATAGCCGGAAACACCTATCACCGCGATGTTTTGTAGATCTTTCATTTTATGAAGCGCGGCTGCGCAGCGGGCGGCCCACGAACGATTCAATTTTCTGCTGAAGCGATTCACGCTGGCGCTTGTTGGGCGTGATAATGAGCACCGTGTCGTCACCGGCGATGGTGCCGGCAATTTCAGGAAACTTCGCGCCATCAACCGCGGCAGCCAGAGGCTGCGCGCCACTCGGCGGCGTCTTCAGCACCAGAAGATTTTCCGCGGGACGTATATCGAGCAGGAATTCGCCAAGCGCCCTGGCAAGCGGCGGAATCGGCGCTGCTTCCTCCGGAAGCGCCGAAGCGGGCCGGTATCCCTCTGGCGTTTTCACGAGCTTCAGTTCCTGCAAGTCACGGGAAAGGGTCGCCTGCGTGACGCGAAGACGCTGCGTCCATAGGCGCCGGCGCAATTCTTCCTGATTTGCGATACGCTTGGACGTGACGAGCCGCAGGATCTGACCGTGCCGAAATGTTTTCGCGCTTCCCATGCTCCGCTAAATATTCAGGCTCCTGTATAAAAATACAGTGACCTGAATAATATTGTCAACCCTTTTGTAGGAATCGCTTTCGCCATATGGCCGAGAGGGCAGGCTGACGCCAAGCGCACATGGAAACTGGACTTCGCTGGCTTTTCCGCGCCGGGTGTTGTTACCTTTTGTTGTAGACACGAAGATGCTGATTCCCTGCCAGATTGCAGGTTGCAAAAGCACCGCGCCAGCCGCCCTCGACGGGCAGAAACTTTGCGTGTTGCACTACACTCTTTCGCTCGAAGCCAGCTGTTCGGAGATGCGCAGGGAGACTGCCCTGGGCAATGCTCCGCACGAACGGCAGCGCGAAATCATGCGGTTCATCACGGAAAGTGGCGAGAAGCTAGCGCGCGTGGCGACCAGCGGAATGCCGTTGACCGACGATCTGAAGGCTCGTATCCTGAGCACTTTTCTGACACTGATGAATCTGCGTGAGAATCTCGATCGCGCCAATATGCGTTCGTCACCCGGACGCAGCGGCGCGTTCCGCTAGTCCTCAGCCTTCAGTAATTCCGTAAAATTTCAGCAATGGTTTTGTCGAACGAGCTACGCTCCGATGTAACGTGCATAGAGCGAGCGGGCGACGGCTGGATCCGTCGAGCCCTTCACTACTGCGCGGCCGTCGCTAAAGAGAGTCATCTCGTAAGGGGGGACGTCAAATCTCAGCAGAAAGTCGTTTTTCTTTACGGTGACGCCTGCGGCGGAAAGCTTTTCGGCAAGCGCGGTAAGATCCAGCGAGCGCCTGCGCTCGTGAATCTGCACTGAATCGCGGCCGCACATTGTGATATGCGGCTGCGATTCTCCTTCCAGGTAGGAATATTCATGTCGAACGCAGGCGCGGCAGTGCGGGTTGCGCGCGACGGCAATGGACTGCATCCGGCCGCTCCAAACGTCGCAGGACAGGAGACGATTGTGTAGCGCCTCAGTATGGCCAGACAGAATTTTCAGCGCCTCTGCGACTTCAAGCGAGGCGACCAGGTTCACGATGGGCCCCAAAACACCTACGGTGTCGCAGGTTTCCTCCAGCATCGAGCCCGCATCAGGAGTTTCAAGTATGCACGCCAGACAAGCCGTCGTGCCCGGGCGAATCGCACACGTCAAGCCATAGCTGCCGACCGCTGCCGCATAAATCCAGGGTTTGTTCGAATGAACAGCAAAGTCGTTGAGCAGAAATCGCGTTTCAAAGTTGTCGGTGCCGTCAAGGATCAAGTCAAAACCCTGTAGGAGTTCGGTGACATTTCGCGGTGTAAGGTCCGCAACAACACCCTCCATTTCGATCTCCGAATTCAACTGTCGAAGCTTGGCCTCCGCTGCCACGGCCTTTGGCAATGCTTCGAGGGCGTCATTTTCGTCAAAAAGCACTTGCCGCTGCAGGTTGGATGGCTCGACAAAGTCGCGATCGACGACACGAAGGCGTCCCACTCCGGCCCGGACCAGCAACTGGGCCGCAGAAGCGCCGATGGCGCCGCAACCCACAATGACGGCACTCGATGCCAACAACCGGTGCTGACCTTCCTCGCCCATGCCTGCAAAGAGAATTTGGCGAGAGTATCTTCGCGATACAGGGTTAATAGGCAGGACGAGTAACCTCTTCGGAGCGTGCCGGGCGTTCATACCATGATAGCTCCAAAGAGCGCGAGGCGGGCAACGCCCCTGTGCTACGCTTCGTCTGAGCGATTGTGGGAGCATGAGGGCGGATTGCGTGAGAAGGCTTTGCGGGGCGGTGCTCGCGGCGTTCCTTTGCGGAGGAGTGCCCTCAAGCGTTTTGGCACAAGAAATTGGCGCACAGAATCCATCGCCTGCGGACGAGGCGCCACTGGTGACCGAAGTCCGAATCGTGAGCGAGGATGGACATGTCCTTAACGCTTCAACCTCCGCCATCGCAGTGGAAGTCGGCAAACCTCTCGATCGCGAAAAGGTCGCCGCCAGCCTCAAAGCTCTCTACCGAACCGGCGTTTATTCCGACATTCGAGCGCTTTCTGAGCACGTGGAAGGCGGAATTCGCGTTGATTTCGTCGTCCGCGAAAATCTCTTCTTCAACCAAGTCATCGTAGCTGGGCTAAAGCCGCCGCCGAGCGAAGCATCTGCGGCCGCTGCCATGCAAATCACGCTCGGCGATGCGTTTCGCAAACAGACCCTGGACGAAGCTCTGGACCGTTTAAAGGCGCGCCTTCAAGAAGAAGGGTTTTACACCGCAAAAATGAATACCGAACTGCGTCCTCACCCGGCCGAACATCAGATGGATGTAGTGGTTTCGATTGACCCAGGCGCGCGTGTTCGGGTTGGCGTGATCCATCTGACAAACAATACTGAATACCTGGACAGCGAGATTGCTTCGAGGTTCAAATTAAAGGCAGGCAAGGAAATTACCAGCGTCAAAATACAGAACGGCACAAGCCGGATACGCAAATTCCTGGTTAAAAAGGGCCACTTGAGCGGACGCGCCGCAGTGCGCCGAGGCACGTACGACAGCGCAAAAAATACCGTAGATCTCACGCTTGATGTTTCGGAAGGTGCACGGGTAAAGGTTGAAGTTGCCGGCGCGAAATTCTCCAAAGGTGACTTAAAAAAACTGATTCCCATCTATCAGGAAGGTGCAGTTGACCCGGACCTTCTTGAGGAAGGGAAGCGAAACATTCGCGAGCGTCTGGAACGAGAAGGTTATTTCGATGCGAGCGTGGAATACGCTTCAGCAATGCGCGAAGTGCAAACCAAGAGCTGGAAGGGTCAGGAACAAGTCATCACCTACACGATTGAACGCGGCGACCGCCACAAACTCATCGGGATCGAGATAACCGGGAACCATTATTTCGATAAGGAACTGCTCTCCGGCCGCTTGCAGATTTACAAGGCCGCTTTTGGATCGCGGGGCACATTCAGCCGACGGATTTTGGAAGGCGACAGGCAGTCCATGGAGAACTTGTACCGCGCTAACGGGTTTCCAGCCGCGACCGTAGCCGCGCAAGTCGAAGACAACTATGGAAAAAAACAGGGTGACCTGTTGATCCGCTTTGTGGTGTCCGAAGGCGTGCAGACGCGTGTGGCCGATTTGAAAATCGAAGGAAATCACGCTTTCGAAAAGGAAGAGTTGCTTGCCGTAATCGCGTCTTTGCCCGGTCAGCCGTATTCGGATTTTAACGTGTCGACGGACCGCGCAAACATTCTGGCGCGGTATTTCAATGAAGGATTTCCAGAGGCAACATTCGAATCGCACTCCGAGCCCGTTGAGGAACAGGCTGCTGCCGCAAACAGCAATCCAGTGGGCAAGCTCCAGGACAAGACGAGCGAAAGCCGCGCCGAAAAAAAGACCGCCCCGGTTGCGAAAAATGCCGTGCGCTTGATCTACATCATTCACGAGGGGCAACAAGTCCACACTCGCCACGTTCTGATCACCGGCTACGATCACACCAGACAAGGCGTGATTCGGCGTGAAGTACAAGTCAAACCAGCCGCACCGCTCCGCGAAGGACAAGTGGTGGACTCACAACGCCGGCTTTATAACCTCGGCGTCTTCAATCGCGTCACCATCGCGCCGCAGAATCCCACAGGAACAGAGCCCACTAAGGACATTGTCGTGCTCGTCGAGGAAGCCAAACGTTACACGATTGCCTATGGAGGTGGATTTGAAGTGCAGCGGCTCGCCAGCACAACCAATCCCACAGGAGGAGAAGTGCAGGCCGCGCCGCGCGGTATTTTGGAAATCACCAAGCTGAATCTCACCGGCCGGGCGGATTCTCTTTCCTTGAAGCTGCGGGGCAGTACTCTTCAGGGGCGTGCGCTGCTGGGCTACAGTGTGCCAAACACCTTTGGCAATTCGCATTTAAGTTCTCAAGCAACGGCGTTCGTTGAAAAAACTCAAGATATCAATACGTTTACCGAGTCCCGCTACGAGGGTTCGATACAACTGACTGATCACTTTTCCACCCGCACGACTTTGCTCTATCGCTATAGCTTCCGGAAGGTACTCGTTTCCAATCTGAACATTCCCCCCGAGGAAATTCCGCTTTTCCAGCAACCCACGCTTGTTTCGCAATTTAGTACTACGTGGGTCCGCGACACGCGCAACAATCCCGCCGATGCCACCAGAGGTTGGTTGAATAGCGCAGATTTCGGCATTGCGGACACTTATGTCGGCTCGAGCGCCAGCTTCATTCGATTCTTATATCAGAACTCTTCCTATCATCCGATCAAGCGGCGATTCAGCTTTGCGCGATCGTTTCGTATCGGCGTGTTGGCGCCCTATCGTGATACGGTGTCCCTCACATTTCCCGCTCCGACCCAGGAGCCGCTGCCGCGCCTTATTCCGCTCCCGGAAAGATTTTTTGCAGGAGGTGGCACTTCATTGCGCGGATTTGCTCTGAACCAGGCTGGCCCGCGTGATTCACAAACGGGTTTTCCAGTTGGCGGACAGGCGATGCTCGTCTTCAATCAGGAATTCCGCTTTCCGCTGCGATTGCCTTACCTCGGCAATCGTCTAGGGGGAACACTCTTTTACGACGGCGGAAACGTGTATAGCACCGTGAATCGCATTACGCTGCGCTGGACCTCGCCGAAACCAATTTTCGATCCTGCAAATCCGAAGCAGTGCCTGTTCAACTGCACAAACGAGCTGAACTACTTCTCGCACACCGTCGGGGTGGGCGTGCGCTACAGTACACCGGTAGGTCCGATTCGCGTTGATCTGGGCTACCAAATGAATCGGCCCCCCTTCGTGATTCCCATTCCTTGTCCGAGCGGGAGCACCACCGCAACGTGCACCACCAGCTCGCTTGGTTTTCAATCCACGCAACTTCCCCGCTTGCAGGTATTCTTCAGCCTGGGGTCGTCTTTCTGATGACGCGAGCAAACATCATCGCGCGAATTTCAATGTTGCTTTTCGCCTGCCTGCTGGTGTTGTGTAGCTTTTGGTCGCCATCATTATGCGCGCAAGAAGTGATCGACCGCATGGTCGCCCGCGTGGAAAACGACGTCATCCTGCTAAGTGACGTACGCCTTCTTGCTCGCTATCAATTGCTGGTGGAGGGAAAATCAGAAAGCGACGCCGTCATCCTGGACCGCTTGATTGACCAGTGGATTGTACGCAACGAAGCCACCATTGCGCGCACGCCGCAACCTTCCGATGCCGAAATCGACCGCGGACTGCAACGTTTGCAGCAGAGTTTCGCATCCAAGGAAGACTACGAAGCACGGCGGAAGCTCGCAGGTCTTAGCGAAGCCGATGTACGCCGTCTGACCGCCGATCAGATTTTTTTGAACAACTATCTCGACTCTCGTTTTCGTCCTTCCGTGCAAGTGGATGAGCAGGCCATTCAGGATTTTTACCAGAATGCAGTGTTGCCTCGCGCCAAAAGTCGCGGACAAAATCCGCCGTCACTTGACGCCGCTCACGATTACATTCAGGAAGCTCTCGTACAGCGTGGCATCAATGATCAGGCGGATCGCTGGTTGAAGGAAAGTCATGGACGAATCCACGTGACGAAATTGCTCGAGGAGAATCCCGCATGAGCGGGCAACCACGTCGCGGCAATTGGAGATGGCTGCGCCACGTGGCATGGGTGCTGGTCGCGAATATTACGCTCGTTTTCGTCGCGGGCATTGTCTTTTTTGGAAGTGGTTCAGGAAATCCGCTGATCCTCAGACTGGCCATCCGGCGAATCAATGCAATTACTGGCGGTCAGACGGAAATTCGCAGTCTGTCCATCCAATGGCTTTCGTTGCACGCTTCCGTAAAGGGCCTCGTCGTTCACGGAAAAGAGCCCGCGGGAACCGAACCGCTCTTTGCCGCCGAAGAAGTTCACGCCGGGCTCCGAATCGATTCGTTCTGGGGACGCAAGGTTTCGCTCTCCGACGTAATCGTACGCGGACCACACGTGCATATCCGCGTGGAAAGGAACGGAACTACCAACGTTCCCTCGCTTCGAAGAACTTCCACCAAGCCTCTGCGCGAAACTTTGTTCGATCTGCGCATTCGTCACTTCGAACTTCTAGATGGATGGATGCTCTATAACAACGTCAAGACGCCTCTCGCGATTGAAGGAAGCGATTTGCACTTGACGCTGGATGCCGGCGGAGACATGGCTCGACCGCTTTACGCTGGGAACCTCGATTGGAAGAACCTTACCTTCACGGACAAACGATTTCTGCCGCTGCCGATAAACGCCGTAGTTAAATTCACAGTCTGGCGCGATGGATTCACAATCGAGCAAGGTCAGTTTGCCCTCGGCACTTCGCGGCTCGATTTGCAAGCTGAGATATTGGATTTCAATTCACCGCAATGGAAATATCGTTATCGAGCTTGGATGAATCTGGCGGATTTTCGCAAGACGTTGCGATCTCCGATGACGCCGACAGGGAAAGTGGACTTGCGCGGTGAAGGCACCTACGCGGGCGGCGAATTGGCGGGAACCGGCAATTACTCCGGCTCGGAAATCGCTTTGACCTACGACATTTTTCACCAGAGCGGCTTGCGCAGCACAGGCCATTATCGCTTGGACAAAAACGGCATCGATATTTCCGATTTTGCGGCGTTCGCATTCGGTGGCAGCGTAAAAGGCCGCGTCACGATGAAGTTGCCAGGCCTTGATTTCCGCGCGCAAACACGAGTAGATGGTGTTCGCGTCGCCCAGGTACTGCCGGCAATCGATCACCGTGGTTTTCCAATCGATCAGCTGCATTGGGATTCGATTCTCTCCGCGGACACCGTGGAAACGTGGAAAGGTGCATTCGAACATTTCGAAGTTGCCGGCCAATCCACCTGGGCTGCGCCGGAAGAAATCGCGCCGCGTCACATTCCAGTGACGGCGCTTTGGAAATTTACTTACATTCAAGATGCCAGAATACTGACGCTCGATTCGGCAGAGTTCGACACGCCCGCCAATCACATTCGCGCCAACGGAACGCTCGGTCACGCCAATTCCATTCTGCAGTTACATCTTGAAAGTAACGAACTCGAAGCCTTTAACGATTTGATTCAATCCATCGAAGAAATCGCCCCTGGCAGTTCTGAAGAAATTGCGCCTCGCATTCACGGTGCGGCAAGTTGGAACGGCAGAATGACAGGCCCGTTAAGTGGACCAACTTTTTCGGGACATGCGCGTGGCGAACGCATTGCGTACGGAAAGCTGCATTTGGATTCCGCGGAGGGCGATATCACCTATTCCCCTTCGGAACTTTCCGCCTTGCGCGGTCACTTGAAATATGGCGCGATGCAATCGGATTTCGAAGGCACCTTAGACCTCGATCATTGGAGTTTCCGCCCTGAAAATGAATGGACGGCCGAAGCGAACCTCGAAAAAGTTCCTGTGACGAGCGTGCTAGCCCTGGCAGGCGAATCGTATCCTGTGGAGGGCTTGCTCACCGGCCAATTTCACGGGCGAGGCACGCGCGCCGAACCAGCGCTCACGGGCCTGTTTGATTTGGCGGATGGAAAAGTGTATGGGCTGGCGTTTCACCGCTTGCGCGGCCAGTTGAACGTACAGCCGAGTGAAGCGCGCATCAGTGACGCCGAACTGCGGGTGTTCCCGCCAGGAAAAGAAGCCGGCCGCGGTGCGGGCATCATCACTGGTTCGGTAGGCTATCAATTTGCTAACAAAAATATTTCCGCCGATCTCGTCGGCGCCGCACTGCCGCTCGACAACATTGAGAAAATTCAATCCGAGCGTTTCCCGATCTTTGGCCAATTGACATTTCGCATCAAGGCTTCCGGACCGTACAACGCGCCCGCAGGAGACGGCAGTATCCGCGTCGTGGATTTTCGAGTCGGACAGGAAATTATCGGCAGCTTCGATGGCGACCTTCATTCCGACGGCCGCGTCGCTAGCCTCGAACTTCACTCCGCGATGACCAATGGCGGATTGTCGGGTGGCTATTCTCTAGGCCTCACTGATCCCTATCCGCTCAACGGCAAGGTCACGCTCAAAAACATTACTCTCGATCCCTTCCTGCTCACCGCGCTTCACATGCAGCACATCACGGGACACGGAACCGCGGACGGCGACGTAGCGGTGGAAGGCAATCTCAAGCACCCGGAAAGCTTGGTGGTGAACGCCAGCTTCACGCGGCTGCTGCTGAACTACGCCAACGTGCAGCTTGAAAATTCGGGGCCCGTGCGTTTCCGCTCCTCCAAAGATGAAATTAACGTTGAACCTGCGACATTCCACGGAACCGATACCAACCTCCAGATTGGCGGAAGCGTTCGCTTCACCGGCAGGCGCAACTTGAACTTTAATCTCAATGGCGCGCTCGATCTGCGCCTGCTAAGCGGATTTGTCCCTGACCTCGAGGCGCGCGGCCCCGCGCAAATTAACGCGGTGTTCGAAGGCACATTGGATCGTCCGCGCGTCACAGGAAAAGTACATATCGACAACGCGCAGGCGCGTGCAATCGATTTCCCAACTGGATTGAGCGGCATCAAGGGCGATCTTATCTTCGACGCCTCGCGCTTGTTTTTTGAAAATGTGACGGCGCAGGTCGGCGGCGGCACTTTGAATCTGACCGGTAGCGTCTATTACGCCGATCGTCCCATGCGGTTCGATATCTCTGCGCATACCGAAAGCGCTCGCATCCGCTACCCAGAGGGCATGAGTTGGCAAGTTGCGGGGAATCTTCGCCTGACGGGCACGCCCGATGGCGGAACACTTTCAGGCCGAATTCAGGTTGAACGCGTAAACTTGAGCCAGGGATTGGAAACCGCTGGGGCGTTATTCGGCGGAAACCAGGGTAGCGCAGGGCCTTCTACCGGTTCGGCTTTCTTGCGAAACCTGCAATTCGATGTGGAAGCCGTGTCTACACCGGATGCGCGCATGGAGTGGCCGAACGCCGAACTCGAAGCCGAAGCCAACTTGCGCATTCGTGGTAGTTGGGACCATCCCATTTTGCTTGGACATATCCATGTCCTGTCCGGTGATCTTTATTTCCACGGGAGCCGCTATCGGGTCGCGCGCGGTGACCTGAACTTTGCCAATCCCTTCCAGTTGAATCCCGACATCAACGTCGAAGCCACAACAACCATTCAACAGTACGAGATCACGCTGAATTTCAGCGGCCCAGCCAACAAGCTTTCGCTCTCCTATCGGTCCGATCCGCCGTTGCCAAGCAATGACATCGTCACGTTACTTGCGCTCGGTCAAACCAGCACCGAAGCCGAAGTTCGCAGCGGTGGAACGGGAGCCGGTTCGCAAGGCGTTGGTTCCGGCGCATCTGCGTTGCTTTCGGAAGCTATTTCAAGTCAGCTTGGCGGGCGACTCGAACGCCTTTTTGGGATTACCCGATTCCGTGTCGATCCGGGTCTGGCCGGTGTCGGCTCAACCGGCTCAGAACAAAACGCTGCAGCTCGCGTCACCGTCGAGCAACAATTTACGCGCAACCTGACGATCACTTACGTCAGTAATGTAAGTTCAACGCAACAACAGATTATCCAGGTGGAATACAACGTGAATCGCAACGTTTCGGTTGTCGCGTTGCGCGATCAGAACGGCACGTTCGGCATCGACGTGAAAATTAAAAAACGCTTTCAGTAGATTCGCGGAAGTTGCACAGACTTCCTGCGTACTTTGAATTCTCAGAGGTTAGGGTTGCTGAGAGTCGGCCAGCACCTGCGGCGTTTCGACGGGCTTCGATTGCGTATTTGCCGCAACAGCGTGGCGGCGTGAACCGGTTTCGCGAACGCTTTCGCGCACGTTGGGGTATTCCGCTCCTAAATCCTGCCAGGCGAGGCGTGCCGCCTGATTGCTTGCCGTGCGAGTGGTCACTTGAGCTTCGCGGCTGATCTTCGGCATTTCGGCAGCGACTTTCTGCCCAAGAGGAGAACCGTAAAACTCCAGCAGTCCTCTGATCTCATCGTCCGTGAAATGCTTGTCGTAGATTCCCACCAGCTGCCCGGTAACAGCGTCCGCATCGAAGTTTTTCTGGAACTCAGCCAGATACGCATTCGTGCGCGCCTGTGCGCGATCACTGTTTGCCGACGCCTCTACAAATTTCTGGCGGTACTGCTCGGTGGTCACGGTGGCTGACTCCTGAATCGTGTCTCGCGCGCCTACCAGTTCGAGCAAAGAACGAATGTCTCTCTCTTTTGCGGGATCAATCGCCGAGCTTGCCTGTGTGCCGCCCTGGGAAGCCTCTACCGACGTGTTAGATGCGCCCTGGATTGCAACCAGAAACGTCCCCACATAAATAAGAATCAGCGCGAGCACGGCCTTCATGACTTCCTCCGAACGGTGGGCTCCAAGTAGAGTCCCCATCCCGCAACGGCTTCGTTCTAAATCGCCGTCACGTTTATATTGTTGCGAATCCTCGCGCGCTTGTGAATTTGGACTGAAGTACAGTGATGTTCGACCGGTGACTGTCCCTGTGTGCAGGCGTGTTAGAGAGTGTGCTCGGAGAGGACTTTGATTTGGCAGGCTCCAAGTAGAGCCCGCACCCGTTATTTGGCAGGCTCCAAGTAGAGCCCGCACCCGTTATTTGGCAGGCTCCAAGTAGAGCCCGCACCCGTTATTTGGCAGGCTCTAAGTAGAGCCCGCACCCGCGGCAAAATGTCTCGTGTACCCCGCTACGCCGACAGGGTCAGGACCGGATTTGCACCAGATCAGCCGGCGGTTTCGCGGAACCAGAATCCCATCGCTGAGGCTGTATCGAGCGGGTTCGCAAGCGATTCACCACCTTACCCACAGCGATCGAACCTCTGACGAAGTGATCGACTTTCAAGGGACCCGCTACCTTAATTGTTCTGATCCAGTGTAAGGCGCTACTGATCGAACAACCGCACTGCGAGCAATCGGGCGCGCCGCCAAAGACGCAAGGCTCCACGCGGCTTTGCAGGTCGGCCGAATAATTGGCAGACATCTTCGAGAAGAGGCAATCATCCGGGCTGCTCGGTGGATGGACGATCGCGTCAGCCATTCCCTCGGTGATTAACAGTTTCCGGTATTGCTTGGATAAGGAAGGCAGGCTCCGCGCCAGATGTATGCGATCAGCCGGCGTAAGCATTTCCGTACTCTGCTCGCCAACCTGTGGAGTGTAAACGCTCACCCAGATGCGGTTGACCTCGGCCCGTGCGTTCCAGAAGGACACATACTCTTGCAGGTAGCCGGGGCGCGCCAGCATCGGACGTGTGACGACCCAGTGAACGTTGACTTCGCGGCCCTCGATGTTTTTAAGAATGCGGTCGTACGTTGCCGGTTTGCGCCGGATATCGTGATCTTCAGGCAGCCCGTCCACCGACACCGCGACCCGCAAACGGGGGATTTTCATCCACTCGATCGGGATAGGGATCACAGCGCTGGTGACGACGAGTGTGAATACGCCCGACTCACTGAGAGCGGGAAGAATGCGGCTGAGTTCACGATGCCGAACCAAAGGCTCTCCGCCCACCAGCGAAACATGCATGGGCTTGTGCTTTCGCACCAGGTCTAACACACCATTAACCAGCGCATCTCCGCGCAGATCATTCAGATCGCGAAGGGTGACGTCTCCGCTCCCCAGATGGCTTTCGCCATAGGCGTAGCAACCAGGGCAGCTGAGCGGGCATTCACGAGTAATTTCTATGGACAGCATGGGCGCACTTCCGCCCAGGATTCCTCGCCAAGCGGCGAGCACTTCGCGCGAAGTCAGACTCGGATTGGGTGACGTCGAAGTCATGACAGTCTGATGCACGTCTCAGTGCTGGAGGTGCTTTTTCAACGGAACAATTCACGCTACCGTTCCCGATCCAGCCGAAACGCGGCTGCCTGGAAGTCTCCGCGCAGTTCCAGTTGCAGGCCGTGACGCATCCACCACGCACCTGACGCGCTCGCAGGAGTTCCTGGCCGCGCCTTGCCTTCGATCCAACTGAGCTTGTACTCAGCATCCGGCTCGAGCCCTTGCAGTTGCAGCAACGGGAATCCGCGGCCTTTCTGCGTGGAATGAGCGAACGCAAAAACGACAGCTTGATTCTTGTCGTTCGAAACGGTCTCCGTGGAGGAAAATTCGCTGCCATCGCGTGGGCTGATCAGCCTGAAGAGATCCCCACGTACAATCGTTCGTTGCACGGAGTGATACGCCGCAATCAGCCGCTTCGCCGTAGAAAAATCCTCGGCGCTCCAGCGATTCAGATTCGCGCCAATTCCCAACGAACCTTGCATCGAACTCAACATTCGATAGGCAAGCGAAGTTGTCCGCCCATTGCCCCAGTGTGGTGAGTCCGTAACCCACGCCATCATGATCTGCGGCGTATAGGCGTAGCTAAAGCCATCCTGCATCGCTAAGCGGTCAAACGGATCGGTGTTGTCCGAGGGCCAAACTTCATCGGTGTAACGCAAGATTCCCAGGTCAACGCGCCCGCCGCCGCCCGAACACGATTCAATCTCAACTTTCGGATGCTTCTTGCGCAGGTCCCCCAGGATCGAATACAGGTTACGGATAAATTCCACATACACGCGCTTTTGCTCGTCCCGAGGAACCTCGTCCCATCCCGGCTCGGCCCAGTTGCGGTTGTAGTCCCACTTGAGAAACGCAATATCGTTCTCCGTCAGCAACTTGTCGAGAAATCCTTCGACGTAATCGCGCACATCCGCGCGCGCCAGATTCAGCACAAGTTGGTTCCGCGACTCCGAACGCGGCCGCCCCGGAAAATTCAGAACCCAGTCCGGATGTTTTCGATACAAATCGGAATCCGGATTGACCATCTCCGGCTCGACCCACAATCCAAAATCCATGCCCAACGCATGGACCTTATCGATCAGCGGCTTCAGGCCGTGCGGAAACTTTTCCGCATTCACATACCAATCGCCCAGTCCGGCATGATCGTTCTTGCGCTGGCCGAACCAGCCATCGTCCATCACAAAGCGATCCACGCCGATCGAAGCCGCTTTTTCCGCCAGCGCCACCTGGCTTGGTTCGTCCACATTAAATTCCGTTGCCTCCCACGAGTTGTAAATCACGGGACGCGGTTTCGGGTCCGGCGCTTGCGGCAGAATGTGCGCGATTTCAAAGTGATGCAGCAATCTCGACGCGCCGCCCAAACCATGATCCGAGTAGCCTCCATAAAAAATTGGTGTCTCGAGCTTCTCACCCGGTTTCAATTTGTCGCCAAAATCAAATGGGTTGAAGCCGCCGGTCACGCGCACCGAATCGAGCTGGTCGCGCTCGACGGAAATTCGCCACGAACCAGACCACGCCAGCGCGCCAAACCAGACTTCCCCGTGCTCCTCATCGGCGACGACTGGCCCGGTGCTGGACTGGCTCGCGTCGCGCGAAATCGCAAACCACGGATTCGCTTGATGACCGGTCGATCCTCGCCGGCTTTCGATCACCCGCGCTCCGCCGATGATTGGCTCCTGATTCAGCGTCCACTCGCCCGCCCAGCGGCCCGTCAAATAACTCAACGTGTATCTCGCGGGCGGGAGCGTCCACTGCGCGGCAGCAGCCTGTTCAATCGTGACCGGTTGCTTTTCTTTGTTTTCAATGATTGCCGAACGTGCAAGGACACCGCTCTCGGGATCGATCGAATAACGCAGTGTCACGTAGATTTCGCGCGAAATATCCTTCAGCAGCACATCGAGTGATTGCGAGCCATTCGGCGTAGCCCGCACAAAATGCAACACCAGATCGCGATTGCCATCCGCAAAACTGACCTTCAGCGCCGGCTCTGTGAACAATCCCGCGCCCCACCCTGCGTACTCCTGCGGCGTCGTGGTATACGGCGAATCGAACGAAGCTGCCTCGGGATTGGAATGCGCAGCTGGTAGGCTGTCTCGCGCCCCAATCCGCCCGCCCCAATAAAGCGTCTGCAACTCTCCGCGCTCGTTCACTCCGAACACGTAGCTCGCGTTTCCGCCATCGAATCGAAACACGTGCGTACCTGGCGCACTGTTTTGGGCAATGGCGGAGACAGTCGTGAGCAATAGCAGCACGAGCCAAGCAGAAAAAATCGCAGAGATACAGATTTTCAACGGGAATCTCATGGTCGCGATATCCTAGCACTCGCTTTCACGAATTGTCGCGCCGAGCGGGCGACGTTAACTATTTTTCGCCATTTTTTCTTGGTGGATCGAGCGCCAGGTCTTCGCCCGACACTTGCAGGTAATCCTGCAGCACGGAAACAACGAGCGCATGGTCTTCGCGTTGTGGCAAACCGGAAACCGTGATCGTGCCAACGCAGCCCGTTCCGAAAACGTTAATCGGAAAACAACCGCCATGCGTCGAATAGTCCCTTAGATCGAGTCCAATGGTGCCCTGTAAAGTCGTCCCGGCGCGCTCATGCTTCAGCCCAACAGCGTACGAACTGCGGTGATAGCGCATCACAACGTTCCGCTTTCGCCGAATCCATTCCAGATTGTCCGGCGTGGTTCCCGGCATGGCGTAGGAAAAAAGAGCGAACCCGTGCAGTTGGATGTCGATAGCCACCACTGCTTGCATTTTTTCCGCAGCGGCTTTTAGGGCGGTCCCCAAAACCCACGCAACTTCGGAATCAAAATGTTGGAACCGCAGTCGCTTTTCCTGCAGCGCAATTTTCTCGAGGTCTTGATCAATGCTCATGGAGTTTCCAGATAGAAAGTAATAAATCGAACGGCCTATCTTAGCGCGAATCGTTCGTCCGCTCCTGAATGCGTAGGGGCTCCAATCAGCAAACAACTGGAGTCGCCGTCAACTTTCACACCGAATTAGGATTTTGTGCTGCGCGTTTGCTACGATGCAGCGCCATGACCGCCGACCCGCAAGTCCAGTTATCATCGGCAATTCCCCAGCCCCGCCAGGCGCAAGACATCGCCAAACGCGAAGCTGGTCTGCACAAACGCCTCTCACAGCGCCAGGTTGCAATGATCGGGCTCGGCTGCACCATCGGCACAGGACTTTTCCTGGGCAGCGCCATTAGCGTGAAACTCGCCGGTCCAGCAGTTCTTCTCAGCTTCGCAGCGGGAGCAGTCATTGCCCTCACGGTCATGTGGGCGCTGGCGGAAATGGCGGTCGAGCATCCCGCCGCCGGCTCATTCGGCCTGTATGCGGAAATGTATTTGCACCCGTGGGCGGGCTTTGCCGTACGCTACACTTACTGGCTTTGTCTTGTCATGGTTGTTGGCAGTGAAGTTGTCGCCGCCGCCATCTATTGCGAGTTCTGGCTCCCCAACGCGCCCGCATGGATTTGGATCGCTGGATTTTCCGTCCTCCTTATTCTGGTAAATACGCTGAGCATAGAAAATTTTGGTTCTATCGAGTATTGGTTCGCGATGATCAAAGTGGTCACCATCGTCGCATTCCTGATTCTCGGCGCGATGCTTCTTTTTGGTTTGGGTTTTCCTCGCATTGGCCTCATCCACTTCACGGCGCACGGCGGATTTTCACCACACGGTTGGCGTGGCGTTGGACTCGGCATTGTGATGGCCATCTTTAGTTTTCTCGGACTGGAAATTGTGGGCGTCACTGCCGGGGAAGCCGCCGATCCACAAAAAGCCGTTCCGCGCGCTCTGCGTCGTACTCTGGGTTATCTCGCTCTTTTCTATCTTGGCGGATTAGCGCTCGTCGTGGGCATCGTTCCGTGGAAGGAGATTGGCCTCGGCGAAAGCCCGTTCGTGCGCGTCTTCGAACGCGTTGGCATTCCAGCTGCCAGTCACGTAATGAACTTCGTTGTGCTGTCCGCGGCGCTCTCCAGCGCCTTATGCAATCTGTACTTCACCGCGCGCATGCTGTTTTCCTTGGCCCGCGGTGGCTTTGCTCCCGCGCTCCTCGGCAAGCTCAGCAAGAAAGGCATGCCCGTCGCCGCCGTTCTCGCCTCTAGCGTCGGGATGGCCATGGCTCTCGTCCTGGCTCAGATTTTCCAGCGAACGGCTTTTGTGTTTCTCATCGGTGTTGCTTTTTTCGGCGGTCCCTTTATTTGGCTCATGACGCTCGCCACTCACGTCGCCTTTCGCCTCCGCGTCAAAAAAGAAAATCGCACCATCGCTCGCATCGCGCCGCTCGGAATCTGGAGCTCGACTTTCGGCATTCTCGCGCTGCTGGCCGTGCTCGTTTCCACCTGGTGGATCCCCGACTTCCACGTCGCGCTGCTTTCCGGCCCGCCGTGGCTCGTCTTCCTTACCGTGTGTTACTTTATTTGGCAAAAGTTTCAGCCCCCCAAGTCTGCCGCTGGAGCCGCACCTCATGGATGAACTGCTCAATTGGCGCGGTGAATTCCCGACCCTGGATCGCACAACCTATTTGATCAGCAACTCATTAGGAGCCATGCCGCGCGGAGTATACGACTCGTTGCACCGATACGCCGACGCGTGGGGCGAACGCGGCGTGCGCGCTTGGGAAGACTCCTGGTGGGAACTGGCCGGTATGGTTGCCGACCAGATATCTCCGCTGATCGGAGCGGCGTCGGGCGAAATTTCTCTCCATCAAAACGTCACCACCACGCAGGCAGTCATCACCTCATGTTTTGATTTCCGTGGCCCGCGCAACAAAGTTGTGATGACCGATCTCGAATTCCCGTCAGTACAATATTTTTATCACGAGCAACGCCGTTTCGGAGCGCGCATCGATCTGGTGCCGAGCGGCGATCCCATCCGCTTCGACCTGGAAACGTTTCTCGCCGCCATTGACGAAACGACCCTGCTCGTTCCCATTTCGCTGGTGCTCTTCCGCAGCTCTTTCATCGTCAACGCCAAAGCCATCATCGAAAAAGCGCATCACGTCGGCGCTCACGTGATCCTCGACGTGTTCCAGGCTACCGGCACCATGCCGGTAGACGTTCACGGCCTGGGCGCGGATTTTGCCGTGGGTGGCGTACTCAAATGGCTATGCGGCGGTCCCGGCGTGGCTTATCTCTACGCGCGCGAAGACCTGCGGCACAAATTGCGCCCCGCGCTGACGGGCTGGCTCGCCCATCGGCGCCCTTTCAATTTCGAGCCCGGCGCGATCGATCCACGCGAAGATTCATACCGCTTTTTAAATGGCACGCCTCACATTCCTGCGCTCTATGCATGCCAGCCGGGGCTGGCAATTCTAAATAAAGTTGGCACGCGAGCCATTCGCGAAAAATCCATCCGCATGACCACTCGCCTCCTTGAAGACGCTCGTGCGCGTGGCTGGCGCGTCAACACTGCGCAAAATGCCGCGGATCGTGGCGGAACAGTTTCGGTCGATTGCCCTCACGCTTTCGAAGTCTGCCGCGAGTTGCTGGCGCGAGAAATCCTCGTCGACTACCGCCCGCAAGCTGGTATCCGTATCTCTCCTCACTTTTACAATCAGGAAGAGGAGTGTGATTTTGCTCTTTCGCAAGTAGAGGAAATTCTGAACACGCGTGCCTGGGAAAAGCACGCCCTCGCTCCAGAGCCAGGCCTAAAACGATGACAGGTCGATCTTCCTCCAGTGCGACATCCGCGTTAGAACTCTCCGTCATCGTTCCGTCGTTCAACGAAGAAGCTCGCCTTCCACATTCTCTGGATCTCATCGCGGCTTACGTCAACTCCGCGAACCGCAGTACGGAAGTTTTGGTTGTAGATGACGGCTCAAACGACCGCACTGCCGAAGTCGCAGCATCATTCACGGACCGTATCGCAAATCTTCGCGTGCTGAAAAATGGCGAGAACCGCGGCAAAGGTTACAGCGTGCGCCACGGCATGCAGCAAGCCAGGGGCGAGTACGTTCTTTTCACCGATGCCGATCTCTCCGCGCCCATTGAAGAAGCCGATAAACTCCTGTCCGCCCTTCAGCAGTTCGATATCGCTATCGGCTCGCGCGCGCTGAATCGCGACCTCATCGACGTACATGAGTCACACTTTCGCGAGTTTGCTGGAATCATTTTCAATCGCATCGTTCGAATCGTTTTGTGGCTCCCATTCGTGGACACCCAGTGTGGCTTCAAAGCGTTTCGCCGTGAACGATGCCGCATCATTTTTGAACAACAACGCATCGAACGCTTCGGGTTTGACCCCGAATTGCTCTACCTGGCGCGCCACCATGGCTTGAAGGCCACTGAAATTCCCGTGCGCTGGTCGCATTCGCCTGCAACAAAAATCAACATGATGCGCGACAGCATTCAAATGTTCGTTGATGTGTTCACTGTTCGCTGGAACTCTCTTCTCGGTCGCTACCGCCGGCGCAAATAGCTCCTCTACTTTACATTATAAAGTACTTGACAATGATTCGCCTTGCCGCTATCCTCTGCTCCATGTCGATTCCGGGACCACTTCGCTCTTCTCCTCCCGCACCGATCCCCATTGACGTGCGTGCTGCCGACCATCTCCGCTACATACGCGAAACCATGGAGCGCGCCGGCGAATTCACTGCGGTTCCGGGCTGGGCTGGCGTAGCCATGGGTCTGACCGCGCTGGTCGCGGCTTACTCCGCTTCCCACCAGCACACCCCCCAACGCTGGCTTTCCATTTGGCTCATCGAAGCATTCGTCGCGGTCGCTATCGCCGCTCCAGCCTCCGCCACCAAAGCTCATCGCGCCAACGCGAAATTGCTTTCCGGCCCAGGCCGCAAATTTCTCTTGAGCTTTGCTCCTCCCATTGTGGTCGGCGGACTTCTGACGTTCGCGCTCGCTCACGCCGGTTTTCACGCTCTCCTTCCGGGAGTATGGCTGCTTCTCTACGGAGCGGCCATTGTCACCGCCGGTGCGTTCTCAGTTCGCGTTGTTCCCATCATGGGACTTTGCTTGATGCTACTCGGCGCGGCGGCCCTTTTCGTTCCGCGTACCATGGGTGACCTGTTTATGGCTCTCGGCTTTGGTTTCGTCCAGATCGGATTCGGCATCTGGATCGCCCAGCGGCATGGAGGCTGACGAAAATTCGCATGTCCAAGTCATCTACAATTCGAAACGATCATGGGGCACGCCCCAACTCGCTCGCTTCGGTTAAGGAACACACCCGCGAAGCGGTCTCTCCAGATCTCGATCGTCTGATCCATGAGCGCATTCGTCTCGGTATCGTAAGCGCGCTGGCGGTCAACCGCTCGTTAACCTTCAACGAATTAAAAGCGCTCCTGAAAACCACGGACGGCAACCTCAGCGTGCACGCGCGCCGCCTTGAAGAAGCGGACTACATCGTCTGCACCAAGTCTTTCGATGGCCGTTTGCCAAAAACCGAATACCGCCTGACGGCTGCAGGCCGCAGAGCGCTCGAGCGCTACTTGAACCACATGGAGGCATTGATCCGCGCAACGCGCGAAGGCTAAAAAAATTTGCTCCTTAACTTTGTAGTATAAAGTCATTTATCCAAACGCCCCGCGGCGGAGAAGGAATCACCCATGACCGTTCAGCATGTAATCCTGCAGCATATTCTCAACGCTCCTCCGGTAACTCCGGCTCCCTCGCTCCACGTCGCCATCATCACGGATGGCAACGGTCGTTGGGCTACTTCGCGCGGCTTGCCACGCTCGGCCGGACATCGCGCCGGCGCAGAAGCCAGCCGCTCCATCATCGAAGCTGCACCCAAGCTCGGCATCCACACGCTCACGCTTTTCGCCCTCTCCTCAGCGAATTGGAAGCGTCCGACTGCGGAAGTCAACGGGATCCTCCGCCTCCTGCACGAATACCTGCTCACCGAAACTACCCGCTGCGTTGAGAACGGCGTCCGCATCAGCATCATCGGCCGGCGCGATCGCATTCCTTCCACGTTGCGGCAGACCATCACAGACGCCGAAGCTGCCACGGCGCGTGGCACCTGTCTCCATCTTCGTCTCGCCATCGATTATTCCGCGCGCGAAACGATCTATCTCGCCGCCCGCCGCTATTACAAGGCCACGGAACTTTCTCTCGAATCCTTTTCGGACGTCCTCTCGGAAATTTCGCGCGGCGGCTCAACCGACGTCGATCTCCTGATTCGCACCGGTGGCGAGCAGCGACTCTCCGATTTTCTTCTATGGGAATGTGCGTTTGCCGAACTTGTTTTCTTGGACAAACGCTGGCCGGATTTTACGGTCGCCGATCTTCGCGTAGCGCTCGCGGAATTTTCTCAGCGTGAACGGACACGCGGCGCGCTCCCTCACGAGCTGGCTGCGGAGAATTTCTGAATCTGCGCGATTCGAGGCGCACCTGGCGGAGACACCGCGTTCTAGGCAGCGCCTTTGCGCTTTTCCATCATCCGTCTGAAAACCTGGTTTGACGAACATTCGATCGCTCTATTTCGCGGCAATGATCTGCTAACACCCGATCCGCGCGTCGAACCCGTCTGCTAACGCGTCCTCCATTCACTAAACTCTTTCTTTTCTTCGTCTTCTAACCACACCACCGCGGCTCTCCCGCCCTGACATTCCCCTCGCCTGCGTCGTCTATACCTAGAGGAGACGTAGATGGGAACCATGCGACTCGCGCTGCCCTGGGAGGCTAGAATCTCTCCCAGGTCTCAGGGTTTCGAGCCCTGTTTTACGGGCCCCAAGATAACGAAGTTGTTTTTACCAACTCTGCGTCGAAATAATCCGCACTGCCGGGAGATCCGCAATGGAGGGACGCGATTGACGCCATCGGGATTCGAACAGGGTGCCTCCCCGCCTGCCGCCGATTTGTCGCTTGCCGCGGACGACGCTAGTCTAGCCGCAGCCTGCCAGGCCGGCGACCTGCGCGCCTTTGAACGTCTCTATCACCTCCACGGCTCGCGCATGAAGGGCATCGCCCGCAATCTTCTCGGCACAACCAGCGACGCCGAAGACGCCGTCCAGGACACTTTCCTTAAAATTCAGCGCAGCATTGCGAGCTTCCGCGGCCAATCGAGCTTCGCCACCTGGTCTTTCCGGATTCTAATCAATACCTGCTACGACGCGCGTCGCAGTCGCATGCGCAAAAAGGAAGTCGCGCACCAAGAGCCGGACGAATCTCCTCGCCCCGAACCCCGCGCAGCTTCCGCGCATCCTTCGTTGCGAATCGCGCTCGAACGCGCCCTTGCTCAATTGACCCGCCACCAACGCGACGTTTTTCTTTTGTATGAAGTCGAAGGTTTTCGCCATTCCGAAATTGCGTCGATTTTGGACATCAGCGAAACCGCTTCAAAGAACACGCTTTTTCAAGCGAAGAAGAACCTTCGCCGATCGCTCGAAGCGCCGCGCGCCAGCGCCTCGGAGGCAATGTAACCTCATGATTATTACGTGTAACGATCGCGAACGAATTTTCCTCGATGGCACACCCGAAGAATGGACCGCGCTCGAGACTCACGCCGCCCACTGCGCCGTATGCGGCGAGGAACTCCGCGCATGGAAAAATCTCTCCGTGGCCGCTACTCGACTCCACGAGGAGTGGGATTCTCCTTCTCTCTGGCCGCGAATAGAACAAGCTCTGTCGCAACAATCTGCCACACCAGGGGATTCCTGGTGGCAACGCCTTTTCAGAACATGGAATCTGGGCTCACTAGAATGGCAGGCTGCAGCCGCCGCTCTGCTTCTGATTGCTTTTACCAGCTCCGCGATCTGGGTCATGGTCAAGCCGAAGAGGCCCGTCATCAGGGATGAGCAGGCCGCTCTCCTGAAGGACACCACCGTAAAAGAAGTCGAGAATGCTGAAGCCGCCTACGAACGGGCCATTGATAAGCTTGATGCGCAGGCGCGTCCGCAACTCGAACATTCTTCGGCTCCACTCATGGCCAACTATCGCGAGAAACTTCTCGTTCTCGATAGCGCCATCGCCGATTTGAAATCCCAGGCAGGCATGAATCCAGCCAACGGCCACCTGCGTCGGCAACTCCTCGCGATGTATCAGGAAAAACAAGACACGCTCGAACAAGTTTTGGAGGCAAAACAGTGAATCTCCCAGCTCCCAGCCATTTAAGCAGCGCCCCGCACAAGCACAGCGCCTTGTTTCTCTCAGCCGTTCTGCTCCTGGCCTCGACCGTCCCCGCTCTTGCGAGCGATCCCGCTCAAGAAGAAGTGACGCGCGACTTTGAGAAAACCGCTACGCTGTCCGGCAAGCAGGGGCTCAGCCTCGATCACCGTCTGGGACAAGTTCACATCCGCGGCAATTCCGGCCGTGAACTGAAAATCTCGGCGAAGATTCATGTGCAGGCCCGTTCCAACGCGGAAGCACAGGACTTCGCGCAAAAAATCCAGATTGAAGTGCGTGAAGCCAATGATGGCGTGCACGTCCGCACCATCTACCCTGAGACCAAATTCCCCGTGGTTCGAATCGGCGGCCGCACTTCCTACTCCGTGGACTACGACGTCACCATGCCCGTGGACGCTCCCCTCTGGCTGCATAATGATTTTGGCAATGCGGATGTCTCTGGCGTTCGCGGATGGTCGCAAATTGAAAACGGCCATGGACTCTTAACCGTTCGTGATGTCGGCGAAGCCAAACTCGTCAATTCCTTCGGCCGAATTGAGCTCTCCAACGCGTCGGGCAATTGCTCCATCGTCAATAGCAACGGCGCCGTTAGCGTCTCGAACGTAAAAGGGGCTCTCGAAATCCGCAACCGCTTCGGCGAAATCGAAGCTTCGCAAATCAACGGTCCAGCCCTGATTTCTGGCGGCAATGGCGCCGTTTCTCTCACCGCTGCCAGCGGGAATTCTACGATCAACAATTCCTTCGGCGAAGTCACGGCCCGCAACGTTACAGGAAATCTCTCGGTCTCAAACAGCAACGGAAAAATCGATGCGTCGGACGTCACTGGAAACGCTGAATTGAAAACCAGCTTTGGCGCAGCCGAGGCCGTGCGCATCGGCGGAAACCTCTCTGTCAACAACAACAACGGCTCGGTCCACTTTAATGAAACGCGTGGATTTGTTTCCGCTACTACAAGTTTCGGTTCCGTGAATGGTGACCGTATCTATAAAGGCGCCAACATCGTCACCGGCAACGGCGCGATCGAACTGAGCAACGTAGAAGGCGACGTTTATGCGAAAACTTCTTTCGGCTCCATCCACGTCGAAAATGTGAAGGGAAAATTAACTGCACAGGATTCCAACGGCGCGGTCAGTGCAAGAGCCATTGAAGGTGACGCAAGCGTTGACACCTCGTTTTCGGGCGTGACTCTTGAAAATATCAGCGGAAGGATTCTTGTGAACAATCAGAACGGCGCCATCGATGTCACTGCCGCTTCCAGCTCCAGCTGCAAGGACATCATCCTAAAAACTTCCTTTTCGCACATCGCCGTTCGCATTCCTGCCAACGGCGGCTACAAAGTCAGTGCCCGCACATCCTTCGGCCACATCCATAGCGAATTGCCAATCACTGCCACGGGCACAATGTCAGGCGATTCCCTTAACGGCACAATCGGTAACGGAGCCTGCGCTCTGGGTTTGCAGAATTCGAACGGCAATATCGAGATCACTCGCACTCCGTGAGCGCGACTCCCACGCCGGGTACCAGTGTTTCCTGTTGAAATTGAAGAAGTTTCAGAGTCGTCCCCTCCAATGTACCTCGGGTGTGTACCTCACCCTGCGAAAGTACGAGTGGGTCCCGGCTCCAGGCGCGCGCCAAATCAGCCTCCAATTGCTCTTGTCGTGAACGTACCCATGGTGCGTAATGTTTCTCAGTGATCCGCACGCTTTGGTGGCCAAGCAGAACTGAAACTCTTTCTATGGGCACGCCGGCAAGGAGCAGCTCAACCGCGAATGCACCCATGATGCGTTCGATCTTCCTTCCATAGCGATTCAAATCAAGAACGCGACGCTGCTGGGGTCGAGATAAGCGCTCCTCGTAAAGAAGGATCTCGTCGTGGTGTCGTGGACGGTCGAGGTTTGCCCGCAACAACTCGCGTTCGAGTCCTTTGTCGTTCTGGGCCATGATTTTGATGCACGCGGCGCGGACACGATCATGTTCGTGCTGAAGGCAATCGTAGGCGCGAGCGATGTTTCGGTGCATCACACGCTCCTGTCTCGTTGGTTCCGGACGAAGACTCGAAGCTGCTTGAAGTCGCCGGATTTCCAGTCGCTAAGGTCACCTCAATCATCATCCGAGTGACGATGCCCAGCAGAGTTCTGTCACTTCGTGCACAGCGGTACCAGAACACGACGATTGTGAATCCCCTTGGCCTGATGATCCACACAACGACTTCCTCGGGCTCGCCGGAATTTCCGATGACCGTCTACCTCCTCATTACGACCGGTGCAATCGAGAAGATCTATTCGGAGCAGACCGGCGAGGTCGCAAACCTCTCGAACAAGATTGATCGCTATCTTGCAAAACTCCGGCTGCCGGACGCCGAAATGAATGTCGTTCCGCTCATGAATAAGGACAGTTTGGAGATGACCGACCATGATCGCGTTCTGTTGCTCAGCATGGTGCGCGCGATTCTCAAAGAGAATGCTCCGATCGTCATTACCCACGGCGCGGATACGATGGTCGAAAGTGGACGCTATCTGGCGAACGCGGGTCGTTGTGAGCGAATCGCACCTTCGATCCATTTCCACTAAGGGAAACGTCCCCTTCCATGTAGCCGCCCAATCTACTTGCAGCCGTCAACATTTCGAATGACAGGTAGCCTATTTCTGTCATCACCTGTGTTGACAGGGCGATGTTTAACCTGATGATCTAGCTGGACGCTTTGAGGGAATAGCCCCATTTTGCGATGATTATTTTGCAGCAAAACGTTCCCCGCCAAGGAACAGTTTGCATTTTTACCATGACTGTCGTTATGGTATATTGTAGAAACGTTCCCCCAGGGGGAACGCATTGCCAATGATCCATAACCAGATTCCGAAGACCTTGGGGCCGAAAACGGCGCTTCTGTTTACTCATCTCTATGAACAGAGCAAAACGACGTTCACGCTAGCCGATGTCGAAGCCATCACCGGGCTAAGGGGTACGTCCGCCCGTACGCTCGTTCACAAAGCCGCAAAACGCGGCCTGCTGACCCGGCTTCAGCCGGGCCTCTACACTCTCGTCCCCTTTGAACTCGGCAACACCCGGGAATATGTCGGCGATCCCTACCTCATCGCCAAGAGCCTCGTGCACGGCGACGACTACTTTCTTTCACACCGGTCCGCGATGGAACTCCACCGTATGGTTACGCAGCCGCAGTTAACGGTCATGGTCAGCTGCGGCAAATCCATGCGCCGGCGCACCATTCACGGCTATGAATATCGCTTCCTCGTCGTCCGCCCGAAATTTTTCTTCGGACTAACCAGCCTCTGGATCGATAAGCAGCAATCAGTAGTCGTGAGCGATCCCGAGCGCACTATTGTCGACGGCTTGCGCCACCCGCAGTACGTCGGCGGAGTCACCGAAGTCGCGCGCGCGGTCTTTCTGCGCCGCAAGGATTTGGACGTCAAACGCCTGGTCGACTATGCTCTTAGACTCAACGTCGGCGCCGTGATCCGCAGACTCGGCTTCCTGCTCGAAACGTGCAGCCTCGAAACACTGGAAAGCGTTCGCGCGCTCCAGTCGCGCCTCACACCTACCTACGAACCGCTCGACAATACCTTGCCGCCTGAAGGGCCGTACCAAGCCCGCTGGCGAGTCCGCGTGAACGTTTCGCCCGAGGAGCTTCGCGCAGTCGCGCACACCTGAATGATTCCGCAACGCAATCTCTCGCTCCTCTCGAACCGCCTTTTCCGCGATCAGGGCGGCCGACGGATTCCGGAAGCCGTCCTGCAACGGGACTATTGCCTCGCGTGGTTCCTCGCAACACTCGCCACGCATCCGCTCCGCGAACACCTGGCCTTCAAGGGCGGCACCGCCCTGCGACGCTGCCACTTCGCCAACTACCGTTTCTCGGAGGATCTCGACTTTACGCTCCTTCAGGCCATGGAATTTCCGGCCATCCAGACGAGCCTTGAAGAAATCTTCGCGTCGCTTCGCGCGGCGTCTAGAATCGAATTCCGATTCGATCACGTCGACGACGTACATGAAAACAGTCACACCTTCTATCTGGCATATCAGGGCCCGTTGCCCGCGCCGAACACGGTAAAAGTCGACATCACCATCTCGGAAAAAATTGTGTTGCCGCTCGAAAACGGAACGGTGTTGCAAAGCTATGCGGAATTTTCCGACGTTCCTGCGAATCGGGAGGTACGCGTTTATTCGCTCGGCGAAATTCTGACGGAGAAGATCGTCGCCCTCTCCGACCGCGCGAGAACCGAGCCGCGGGATCTGTACGACGCGTGGCACTTGGCGAACGACGGGATCGCAATCTCCGACCTTACCCACGGAATCGAAGCCAAGCTCGAATTTCGCGGACGCCCGACTGAGGGCGTCGAAGAACAGATACTCGGGAAGGAAACCCGCCTGCGTCGCCTTTGGGAGCAGAGACTCTCGCATCAAATCTCAGAACTCCCGGAATTCGACCGTGTGTTTCGCGAATTCCGCAGGCACCTTCGTAGAGCGAATCTCGCGTAGTCGATCCGTCTGCTTCGCACTTCGAGGCAGACAGCCCAGGGATGATTTGCTGCACGCCTATGGATCAATGTCAAATCGAACGCCATCTCCTCCGCGCGCGACTTCTCATCACGAGCAGCGCAGTGCACCGCCGTGGGCAGCGACAGGCGCAGGCGGTCTCGGTGCGGCCACGCCAGGGCTCCTCCGCGATCTGTTCGCGCTGGCATCAGACGGCACCCGACTACGACCAACTCGCCGAGCGGCGGTTCGAGTGTAACTACCGCGCCAGCCATATAGCGTAGCGCAGCACTTCAGTTGCAGCCCATTAGCCAGCGGTGTCCAAGCAGTTTTTTCGCGCCTACCCCCTTTCACTGGCCGCGACAGTTTTCAGATCTCGCTGAAAATCCTCAAGGTCATATTGTGCAGTGATTTTCTTGGTTTTCACATAATCCATCATTTCCCAGAGTGAGACTCGCGCCTCACGGGCAGCACGTGCCAGCGTGAGCTTGCCGCTGCCATATAGACGCGAATAGTGGTCCAGCTTCCAGTCCTGTATTGCCCGAGAGAGGAGTTTTCTTACAGTTGTCGAGCGGTCGGCTTGCTCGACTTGCTCGATTGCTTCGAGGTCTCGAACCACAGTGTCAGGCAGCTTCGTTCCCACCATTTGTTCCTTTTTCATTGGTCAGCCTCCCGAGCTTTCTTCAATACGTCTGCAACAACGGACGGCGCAAGCCAGATTGTCTGACTCAACGCCTCAACCGCATCCTCGAGTTCAGCCAGAGTCAAATGCTTTTTCACAAATGCGTGGAACAGCATTCCGGCAGTTCCAAGGAACGTGACCCCCATAACCTCAGCAAATGACCGGGCCGCCCTGTCATCCAGGATGACAATGAGTTTGCGAGAGCTAGCTAAGGCGAGGGACTCGGCCTCGCCTGCGTCGAGACCGCCCTTTGAAACGATGCTTTGCGTCGTGCTCTTTTCCTGCGATGAGAGCCGCGCAACTTGAAGCCAACCATCATGTCCCCAAAATGCTTGCTGCTTGAAAACGCTCCGTAACTAGCAGAAAATAGAGATGATCCCCGGTAGCTCAACGGTAGAGCATTCGGCTGTTAACAGAGAACTTCAAATCCAATAACTCGTTTCTCTGGCGTCAGTTAACAGCTTCAGGACCATCCCCAAACACCCTTTTCTTGTCCCCCAGATGTCCTCAGAATTGTTTAGGCTCCTCGCTCTTGACGGTTGGTCCTTATAATTCCAAAGACGTAAACATCAAGGATGGCGGCTGGTCCAGTTCTGGAGCTTGAGGCCGGGAACGCGCTTGAACTCGCGTTCATTGTTGGTGACGAGAGTGAAGCCCGCGGATTT
>Ga0137385_10000078_pt1 | contig 72642 bp, 61 predicted proteins | sample SagtaG_FD_104921 | JGI IMG/M metagenome (GOLD analysis project Ga0137385, IMG submission 104921) | Vadose zone soil microbial communities from Sagehorn Ranch, Mendocino, California, USA - Sage2_R_80_16 metaG | ecosystem: Environmental > Terrestrial > Soil > Vadose zone | place: USA: California... | reverse complement strand
GGTTGATGATCGTATCGATGGCAACAGCGGTCTTGCCGGTCTGACGGTCGCCGATGATCAGCTCGCGCTGACCGCGCCCGATCGGAACCATGGAGTCAATAGCTTTAAGTCCGGTGGCCATCGGCTGATGAACCGACTTGCGGTCAACAATGCCGGGGGCCTTGATCTCAACCTTGCTGAAGCTGCTGGTATTGATCGCGCCTTTACCGTCAATCGGCTGGCCAATGGCGTTGACAACGCGGCCAATCAATGCATCACCGACCGGTACCTCGGTAATACGGCCGGTACGCTTGACTGTGTCGCCTTCCTTGATCTCGGAGAACTCACCGAGAATAGCGGCGCCGACGTTATCTTCTTCAAGGTTGAGAACCATACCGGTAACGCCGCCGGGGAACTCCAGCAGCTCACCGGCCATGGCGCCAGCCAGGCCGTGAATACGGGCAATACCGTCACCGATGGAAATGATTGTGCCGGTTTCCGACACCTCAACTTCTTTGCCATACTCTTTGATCTGTTTTTTGATGATCTCGCTGATCTCTTCGGCTCTGATTTCCATGGATGCTCCTACCCCTTCTGTAATATATCTTTAATCCGTTTAAGCTGTGTCTTGACACTGTTATCGTATGCAATGTCACCGATCTGGGTTACTACGCCACCCAGCAGCGACCGATCTACAACCATCTGCGGTATAACTGTCTTACCGCTTTTTTTCTCCAGCGCGCTCCGAATGGCAACAACCTGACTGTCGTCGAGAGGAAAAGCGGTTGTGATGACCGGGCGGATCACACCGGAGAATTCATCGGCCAGCTTTTCATATGTCTGAACGATCTGTCCTAGAAAGGCGACGCGGTTCTTGTCAACGAGCAACAGCAGAAAGTTTCCCACCAATTCGGAACAGGCCGTTTTACCGATCAGTTCCTTCATGATGGATTTTTTCTGATCCTGAGTAAGGGCCGGATCTGCAAAAGCAGCCCGCAATTCACTATTGGCGCTGAAAATGCTGTCAACTATCGAGAGTTCATTGCGGAAGCTGTCAATAAGCCCCCCTTCCGAACCAAGCTGTACGAGGGCTTTGGCATATCGTTTCGCAAGCGAGTTATTGATCACTGGATCTGTACCACCTTGTCAAGATATTCGCCGACAAATCGGTCGTGGTCGGTCTTCTGGATAGCGGCGATCAGCTTGCCGGTCGCGATTTCCACAGCAAGCCGGGCTGCTTCGGCACGCAGCTCGTTGCGAGCTTTGATTGTTTCCTGCTCGGCGGATAAAGCGGCTTGGGCGACTATTCTTTCAGCGGCGATATTAGCCTCAGCAATAATACGAATCTTTTCCTGCTCACCTTCACGGACTATGGCGGCATGAAGTTCATCGATTTCTTTTGACGCCTGGTCCAGCTTGCCGCTGTATTCGATCAGCTTCGCTTCTGCAGCGTCGCGGGCAGCCTCGGCATCTTTCAGACTTTTCTCGATATCGGCCTGACGGGCAGCCAGCGAACCCTTTACATCGGCTTTCTTAAGTGCCCAGACAATTATACCGACCAGAACGGCGAAGTTGAGCACCCTCCAGCCAAAATCCTTCATCTGGGCGCCGCTATCAACATGATGAGCACCTTCACCGCCCTCGGAGGCGAAACCGCTGGAAGCAAGCAGGACGATGACGGAGATGTACGCCAGCGCGACAATCGTTTTTTTGGAGCGATCTGATACCATAAACATAATTACAGGCCCCTCCCGAGAATTTTCTCGCAGATATCGCCGGACAGAACCTCGGCCTGCATTTTCAGCAGCTCTCGTGCTTCGCCGGCTTCCTTGGCAACTCTGTCACGTATCGAAGCCAGCGACTCGGAGGCCTGCTTGCGGGCTTTCTCGAGAACAGCTGCTTCCTCAACCTGAGCAAGCTTCAGGGATTCAGCGCGGCGGGCGCCGGCTTCAGCCTTGGCAGCATGCAACCGGGCTTCATACTGAGTCATCTTGTTCTGTACTTCCGCATCAACCGATACGGTCTTCTCACGGGCCGAATCGATCACCTGACGGCGGTCGGCGAGAACCTTGCGGATCGGCTTGTACAGAAAGACGTTGAGAACGAGAACAAGTATGCCGAAATTGATCAGCTGGACTACGAACGATAAATTTAATTCAATCACGACCTACCCCTTGCAGGCATCCTGAGTTGTATACTGTATCCCAGATACGGGCGTAAAACAGAGACTAGCTATCATATAAATCGAATAGCTGTCAAGACATTTAAAAGATGCTGCTGTTTTATTGCAACCTCACATATCCAAGAGATCAATTATGCGGGTCAATTCGTCCGAATCACTAAAATGAATCTCCAGGCGTCCCCCTTTGGGGCCGACTTTGCGGATTGCGACACGCGACTGGAAGCGCTTCTGAAGCTGTTCTTCCAGAGACGACATCAGCAGGTCAGGCTGCTGCGGACGCTTGACCGGAACCGGATGCGGGTTGACCTTCAGCCTGCGTACGAGATCTTCAGTGGCTCTAACGCTTAATTGACGATGAAGTATCTCGTGGCGCGCCTTTTCGACCAGCTCGCCGCTTTCAAGCGACAATAGGGCCCGGGCGTGTCCCATGCTGAGCCGTTCCTCTATGATATCCTGCTGTATCTCATCCGGCAGCTTGAGCAGCCGCAGCGCATTGGTAACCGTTGTCCGGTTCTTGCCGACCCTGCGGGCCACATCCTCTTGAGAGATGCTGAATTGGTCCACCAGCGAGCGATAGGCCATGGCCTCTTCGATCGCATTCAGGTCCTGGCGCTGAATATTCTCGATCAGGGCCAACTCCATCACCGCATCCGGCGTCGCTTCGCGGATAACGACCGGTATTTCGTGCAGCCCGGCTTTCTGGGCCGCCCGCCAGCGGCGTTCTCCGGCTATGATCTCGTAGCCATCATCTTTTCTGGTGACAACCAGCGGCTGGATGATGCCCTTCTCGCGGATCGATGCGGCCAACTCATCCAGCTTTTCCGGCGCAAAATTCTTGCGTGGCTGGTTGCGGTTGGGACGGATTTTTTCAATGGGGCAGATAAAGTAGTTTTTTGATTCGTCAACCGTTTCCGTAACCTGCAACAGAGCAGCCATTCCTTTGCCGAGGCCGCCTATTCTAGCCATTATTTTTCTCCCTTTGGATGATCTCGCGCGCCAGCTGAAGATAGCTTGAGGCGCCGCGCGAAGTGATGTCATAATAAATGACCGGCTTACCGTGGCTGGGCGCTTCCGCCAGACGTACGTTGCGGGGGATGACCGCCTCAAACACCTGACCGGGAAAATGCGTACGAATTTCTTCCGCCACATCTTTGCTGAGATTGCCGCGTGCGTCGTACATGGTCAGAAGAATCCCTTCGACCGTCAGCAGAGGATTGATCATCTTCTGAATCAGCTTGATGGTACGCAGTATCTGGGAAAAACCCTCCATCGCGTAGAACTCGCACTGCAGCGGTATCAGCACAGAATTGGCGGCGGTCATGGCGTTGATGGTCAGAAGGCTGAGCGATGGAGGACAATCGATAATAATATAGCGGTACTTTTCCGCCAGCGCAGCCAGAATGAACTTCAGTTTATGCTCACGTCCGATTTCGGTGGCGAGCTCAAGTTCGGCGCCTGCCAGGTCGGAGTTTGATGGGATGATATGCAGGAAGGGGTGGCCCGTATCAACGATCAATCCGCTCGGGTCAGCCTCATTTATCAGGGCATCATAAACGGTTTGCTTCAGCGAGGTTTTGTCAACGCCGACTCCGCTGGTCGCATTCCCCTGCGGATCGATATCGACCAGCAAGGTCGGGCGCTCCGTAGCGGCCAGACAGGCGGCAAGATTGACGGCAGTAGTCGTCTTGCCGACGCCGCCTTTCTGATTGGCGATGCAGATGATTTTAGATAGTGGTTTCAAGGAATCATACTCTTTTCAGTGGGCATCTCTGATAAACCTTCTGGAAGAAGCCGTCGGTTTTTGCGTGGCGGGAATGTAGCACAGCTCTCTGCAATCGTCAAAGAAAAGACCATGGCAAAAGGCGGGATCGCTCCCGCCCCTTAAACTGTTCATACCGACAGAGACTCTGTCGCCTACTCAATCTTCTTGATCAGGAGCGATGATGCCCCGCGGCTGACGAGGCCGGGCCGCTGCACCATCTGCAGGATCAGCAGCTCGTTGCGCGTATCGTCAAAGAAGAAGTCAGGCATATAATTCTGGGTTTCCCGTGTGCGCCACTTTTCCTCCAGACTCGATCCGTTCCAGACCAGGCAGTAGACTGCGCCCCGCTTGTAGGAACGGGCGTTACCCAGCACCCAGAAACCTTCGTTTTTACCTACCAGGATTTCGCCTTTGGACGTACTATCGATGCGCTGATTCATGAAGACCCAGCGGTATCTGTCTCCGGTCACACGTACATTGGTATCATCCTCTCTCTGGAAATACAATTCGGAGCCGCCGAACTTGTCATTGCTGCGCCAGAGTTCAGCCAGCTGCTGGTCATACACGATGAGGTAGCCGTCAGTGCTGATTACCACCGTAAAGACCTTGCCATCACGGTCACGGAACTGGTTAAAACTGTAAATCGTGCCGTAGCGCGGCATTTTGAGAGGATTCTTGAGAGTGATGGCCGAACCGGTGCGGGTCGCCTCGAAAACATCGCCATAGAAATCTTCTCCGCGACCCATGCTCTGAGCATAGAGTTTTTTCGGTCCGCCGGACAGGCTGGCGCTGCGAAAGAAGAAGGGCAGATTTTCGGCGACCAGTATCAGCTTGTCACCCTTGACCTGCCAGACCTGTGAAGTCAGTTCGCCGGCGCGGATGACGGTTGCATAGATGTCCACTGTGCCGTCACTCCCGGCAGTCGTATCCAGGGAGATTATTTTCTCCGTGGATTTGAGCTCGGCCTCGGCCACCAGCTTCATGTCAGTCCCCTGAAGGTAATATGCTATCCGTGCTCCTTCTGCCAGAAATATCTCCCGCCTTCCGTCCGGCATGGTCAGGCCGCTGGCCATAAGATTGGCAGCACCGTTCAGCCGTTTGCTCAGCGATCCGGCGGTGGCAGCCGGTTCCTGCGCGCGCGGTTTGATAATATCACCTTCAACCACCGGCTTGACGAGTGTCTCGCTTGTGATGCCGGCAGGCGGAAGAACGGAAGTCGTCGGCATCGGCGCCGGCCGCTCTGTTGCGGCGTCCGGCTGACCACTGGAGAACGTTTTAAGCAGCTCGCCGGAGAGCTTTTCGGCAAGCTTGCCCACGGCCGGAATCAGTTCATCCTCGGTTTGGCCCTGCACAAAGGCTCTGGTAATTGTTTTGCCCGCCGGGGTTTTGGCGACGACATCGATGCTGAAAACCTTGCCGATGGAAATGTAAGTACCACTCACCAACGCCTCGGCCTCCGCCGGGCTACCGACGACAACAAGCCTTTCGCCGCTCAAGCGCGATGCGAGCAGCGTCTGCAGTGTCACCTTCATCTCGTCCCGGTTCGGCACGCCGGTCGCGTTTACTTCAGTCACAAACACCCGCATCTGCGCGGCAAAAGAAGAAGCAGCGCTCAACTGGACCAGCAATGCGACCAACAGGATGATCAGCTTTCTCATATTTCCTCCACTTAAATCCTTGCTGTTAAATATCGTTCGAACTCCTCCACAAGTCGAAAAAAGGGCGGGATCGCTCCCGCCCTTCAGGACATCTTTGCGCACAACTGTACGCTACTAACTTATGGGTTTTTCAGCAGTTGGTCAAGAATAGCTTCGGCTTCCTTCATCTTTGCTTCCAGTTTCTTGATCTCTTCGGCGGAATAGACTTTCTTGCCTTTTTTGATCTCGGCATCGAGTGCTTTTATTTTCTGCTGGATAGTCTTGGACTCATTGGCGCATCCCTTGGAAGCCAGCAGGCACTGATCCTTGGTCGCTTTGTCCATCTCAGCGGCAAAGGCGGGTACGGTAGCAGCCATGCTGAAAGCAGCAAGCATCATAACGGCAATTTTTTTCATGGTATATCCTCCGGTATTTTTTGGTCCGGAGGTGCAGCGGCGCACCTCCGGGAGATTCAGGTTTTTAGAATACGTAGTTAAGCTGAATGTTGGTCATGAAAGGGTTTTCGCCGTCGACAGTACCACCTGGCAACGTCGTGGCTTTCTTGTAGCCATCACCAAGTATTAAATATGCACCAGTTACGCTGGCTGAAAGGTTAGCATACAACTTGTAACCAACTGTTGCATTCAGCTCGGTACCGATAGATGCGTTGCTTGCAGTCCGTTTATTAGCAACCGCTGCATAACCAACGTTTCCACTGTAGAAAACCTTGTCAGCGGTGCCTTCATATCCGCCAAATACTCCCTTGATTCCACGACCGCCTCTGGTCAGGTCAGTCGTTCCACCGATTGCTGTGGAGGTGTTGATCGTTGCGGCGTTTCTGGTGAGCAGCCACATATTGGCCGGTGTAAAATAGGTGACGCCGGAACCGATCGGCTGCCAGGCTTTGTTGTAGCCAGCGCCGTCATCGCCAGTAAGGTACAAACCTGCAATATTTACACTACCCGTGCCTGCAGCAATCTTTGCAGCGAGAGAAGCTGCAATGGCAGTTGTGCCGTTGTTATTAAGGGCGGGAATACTTCCGCCAGTAAAAGTGAGTGTAGTAGCTGCGTTACCAGGATTGCTCTTGCCAAACTGCATTCCCAATGCGCCCGCCAGAGACACCGGGCCAACTTTACCGGCTGCGTTCAGGCCGGCAGTATGATTCGTCAGTGTCGCCTTACCAGCATCGTTCTGGTCCAGCAGCATGTAATAACTGGCGCCAACGGTCAGATCCTTGTTGAGGGCATACTTAAGATCAAGGGCATTCAGGTCTTGAGCCGTTTTTCCGTTGCCAAAAACAACTCCAGTTGTTCCAGCTTGACTGACGGTGAAATAGCCATAGGAGGCAGACAGGCCACCGAACTTCTTGCTCAAAACTACACCGGTGCCGTCAAAGTTGCCGAACAGGCCGCCAAAGGAGTCGTTGTACGGCTGCACACCGGCCTTCACGTTTGTTCCGGTGATCGGGCAATTGAAATCAAGATACACACTCTTGGTTTCAAGAGTGAGCTTGTCGGCATCCAAACCACCACCGTCGTTATTGATATATTTAGATGATGTGTTGGCGCCGCCGAACTTGGTGTCAAGTTCGAAGTGGGTGACCAGTTTCAGGTCATCGCTGGCTTTGGCAATATACTGCACGCGGGCACGCTGCTCAAAGAATGCATCTACACCCTTATCGCTGGTATTGAATGATGCATTACCAGACAGTGCATTGGTCGCGAAACCAAAAAGCCGATACATGCCGTGAAACTCGTTCTCCAAGGCCATTGCCGGTACGGAGATCGCCGCCAGAGCGCCGGCTGCTGCCGCGATTGCTACTGTTTTTTTGAAATTCATGTGTGTTCCTCCCATTTATTATGATATTTGCTTGTACTGCTGCGGTTAACGTACTGTCAGATCAGTATGATGCCGTTTGCTCACCACCTTTCGGAGTAAATTTGGCCTGAACTTATCAAACAACATCGCCATCAGAATCAAATAAGGCTCTTCAAACACAAATACCTTTAAGCATCCGTTTAAAAGGGGATGCTTAAAGGTATAATTCGGACTACACAGGTATTTTTCTTTCTGAAACGTTCACAGTTTGTTTCGCTCCCGGTCTTCGCTGCCAGCTGCTTCTGGTTCTCAGTTTTTATAATCGGTTAGCTACTTTTTTCGGTTCGTTTGTTTCAGTCTTGTTTTATTTGAATGGGTGAAATATACAACAAATCAAACGCATGTCAACATAAAATTCATATTAAACAGCTAAACAACTACAAAAACAGAATGCTGTATTATTTTTGTTATGTATTTTATAAACCCAACCACCCCCAACCCCTCCTTTGTAAGGACGGGAGCTTAAAGTACCCCTCCTGTTTTAGGAGGTGCTAGGGGTGGTAAGGTTTTAGCCCGGCTGACACAACTCGGTCAACACACCGTTACTGCTCTTCGGGTGAATAAAGGCGATGCGGGCGCCATGAGCTCCCTGGCGCGGCTTCTCGTCGATCATGCGGGCGCCGGCGGCACACAGCCTGGCAATTGCCGTTTCGATATCTGCAACTTCGTAGGCTATATGGTGGATGCCTGCGCCGTTTTTTTCGATAAACCTGGCAACCGGGCTCTCTTCGGATGTCGGCTCCAGCAGTTCTATCTTGGATTCACCTATTTGCAGCATGGCGACACGCACCTTCTGCTCGACAACCTCCTCGACGCCGGCAAAAGCCATACCGAGGTTGTCGCGATAAAAGGGAAGAGCCGCTTCAAGCGAAGTAACGGCAATGCCGATATGGTTGATTTTTGTAAGCATGGAGAAGATCCTTTAATAACACGGAGTTTCCGTAGGGGCGCGGCCTTGGCCCGCCCGCCTTTTATTGTGGTGATTCCGACAAGGGCGGGGCAAGCCCGCGCCCCTACAATGTCATTCAAAGAATTACAATACTACCGTTTCGGTATGCTTGCCAAAGACCCCCCTGAATACATCGGCAATCTCACCCAGCGTGGCATAGGTTTTGACAGCCGCAAGGATGTGCGGCATTAGATTGCCCGAACCCTTGGCAGCTGTCTCTAATGTTGCCAGCGCCGCTTTCACCGCGGCATCATCCCGTCCGGCCTTCATGGCAGACAGGGATTTCTTCTGGGAAATCTCCACCTCTTCCTTGACCCTCAGCAGGCCGGTCGGCGGCGGCTCCTGCACGGTGAACTTGTTGACACCGACGATGATCAGCTGGTCCTTTTCAATAGCCTTCTGGTACGCGTAGGCAGAATCCTGAATCTCCTTCTGCTGAAAGCCGCGTGAGATGGCCTCGACAGCCCCTCCCAGCTTGTCTATCTTCTCGATGTATTCCAATGCAGCCTTTTCGATCTGGTCGGTCAGTGATTCCACCAGAAACGAGCCGGCCAAAGGGTCGATGGAGTCGGCTGCGCCCGATTCATAAGCGATGACCTGCTGGGTGCGAAGTGCGATCCTGACCGAATCCTCCGTCGGCAGCGCCAGTGCTTCGTCACGGGAGTTGGTGTGCAGTGACTGGGTTCCGCCCAGTACCGCTGCCAGAGCCTGGATGGTGACGCGCATGATGTTGTTGTCCGGCTGTTGGGCGGTCAGCGTGCAGCCGGCCGTCTGGGTATGGAAGCGAAGCATTTGTGATTTCGGATCCTTGGCGCCGAAACGCTCCGTCATGATTTTTGCCCAGATTCGGCGCGCTGCGCGGAACTTGGCCACCTCTTCAAACAGGTTGTTGTGGGCGTTGAAAAAGAACGCCAGTCGCGGGGCAAATTCATCTACCGCCAATCCGGCCTTGACAGCGGCCTCAACATAGGCGATGCCGTCGGCCAGTGTGAAAGCGACCTCCTGTACCGCGCTGGAACCGGCTTCGCGGATATGGTAGCCGGATATGGAGATGGTGTTCCACTTCGGGACATTGTCCTTACAGTAGGCGAAGATGTCGGTGATGATCCGCATCGATTCTTTCGGCGGATAGATGTAGGTGCCTCGTGCCATGTACTCCTTGAGAATATCGTTCTGGATCGTGCCGGAGATCTTGTCGGCCGAAACCCCCTGTTTTTCGGCCACCGCGATGTACATACAGAGCAGGATTGCGGCGGTTGAGTTGATCGTCATCGAAGTGGACACCTTGTCGAGCGGGATGCCGTCGAAGAGGATCTCCATATCGGCCAGAGAATCGATCGCCACGCCGACTTTGCCCACTTCCCCGAGGCTCATGCCGGCGTCGGAGTCATACCCCATCTGCGTCGGCAGGTCGAAAGCGATCGAGAGCCCTGTCTGGCCGGCGGACAGCAGGTATTTGTAGCGCTCGTTCGACTCTTTGGCGGTGCCGAAGCCGGCATACTGGCGCATGGTCCAGAAACGGCCGCGGTACATGGTCGGTTGTACACCACGTGTATAGGGATACTCTCCCGGAAAACCCAGTTGCTCCTCATAACCCGGATAGTCGAAACCGGGGGTGAAGCAGCGCTCCATCTCGATATTGGATGTCGTCAGGAACTTTTCCATCCGTTCCGGCGATTTGGCAATGCCTTTGGCAACCTTCTCATTCCATTTTTGCTTCATACTTGGCCCCTTTAGAAATTGTTTTAAATAAAAAAAGACCAGGGGAGAAGATATACTCCCCGCCCTGGTATTTGCTTAATCACCACATTCCTCTTTGCTTTTATAACGCGTTATGCAGCACAGCCTTCAGGTATCCTGATGTCCGCTCGCGTTTTTCTTTTTCAACCACCTTCAGATCAACTTCGACAAATTTCTCATCAGGGGTGATTTTGAAGAGCGGCTGCCCCTTCTGGACGATGGTACCGTCGCCCCCTTCCATGATGATCTTGTCGATGGTCCCGGAGAAAGGTGCCCGGATGGTGTTGAACATCTTCATGACTTCGATGATATAGAGCGGCTGATCCTTCTCGAAATGCATCCCCTCGCTTACGAACTTCGGCAGACCTGGCCCCTCCTGTCCGTAGTACATCCCGCCGCACACCGTCACGATTTCGTCCGCCTTGGTAGCCGGCGGCGGCACCAGGATTTTTTTCATCCGGGCCTGCAGGTCGAGGTCGGTCAGGTAATCGGGGATCACCACCTCAAGGTCGTCCTGAACCTTCATATCCCAGAACCTGGTATTTTCGCCGATCAGGAACAACATGCCCAACAGTTCAAGCCCGGCCTCATAGCCAAAGTGGGCGGAACGGATCTGCTCCCAGGTTTCCGCATCAAAGCCGGCTTGAGGTTTCTCCTTCTTGACCAGGTCATTGAGCTTGAAATATTCGTCACGCTCCAGCCCGAGTTTTTCACGCAGGGTACGGTAGAAGTGCAGCGACTGCTGCAACAGCTCGTTGTCATGATCCCAGATAATCTCCGCTGCCGGTTTGTGCGGACGATAATTCATATGCAGGTATTCGTAGGTTTCGTTCAAAACGCCGAGAGGATTCCTCAGCCAGACCACCCTCCCGTTATCGATGCGGAAGTTTTTCGTATTGATGCTCAGCCAGCCCGAGAGCAGGTGCGGATCTTCAAGAAGGCGTTCCATCGGGCGGGTAATCAGAGTCCCCTTGCGGTCGAGCAGGGCGGACATATTCTTCAGCTCTTTGGCACAGACGTCCGGCTGATCGGCAAACTGCTCGGCCACATGTTTGGCATAGTGCTTTTTCATCTGGAAGAAGGCAAACACAACATCCAGCTTGTTGGCCTCCTCCTTGAGGGTACCGACCAGAGCAAGATAGGGGACCACGAAGCGGGTCGTCGGCTTGGCCATGACATTCCTGCCAAGGAACCAGTTGACCAGCCCGTAATGAAATTCGAGATTCGTCGCCAATGCGCTGCCGCGCAGCGTAGTACCGCACAACACGTCGGAGAGGCGCTCGTAGCTGGCCAGACGGTCGTCACCCTTGGTGAGGAGCAGGGCCAGATTGGAGTCATAGGCGCCGGCTACCTTATATTTCATGAAGATACCGGTGTCCGGGTTGGTCATGCAGATGCCCTGATCATCACGGACTTCGCCTTTGATCGGCTTCGACCAGTAGCGAATCATGCCGCCGGCATGGGGCGTAAGTGAAGCATCGGTGGCGTTCAGACGGGCTTCTACCGAGGCGTTGAAGCGGACAACACGCTCCGGCTTCGGGAGGCGTTCCTTGTGCCGTGCCAGCAGGGCCATCGCCTCCACCAGGGATTCGACGATGAAGAAATCTTTTTTGTCCTTGGGGTTGGTAAACTTGAGGCTGTAGCAGAGTTCGGTGACGCGGTGCTCAACCTGGATGCGGGTGTTCACCTCCATGAAGAAGTGACGATCGCGGTCGACGATGCACTCGAAGGTCGAGGCGGAATCAAGTCCTACGGCCTGGCCAAAGCGCGCCGATTCCTCTTCCATTCGTGCCAGCACCTTCAGATCGCTTTCCAGAGCCTTGACTTCAGCCTTGCGGCCGGCACTCTTTGCCTTGTCGATGGCGGCCATCAGCCCTTCCTGGGTAACGGAAACCTCCAGGAGTTTCTGTTCATGCATCTGCAGGGAACAGTCGCGGCCACCAAGAGAGATGCACCATTCACCGTTCCCCAGCAGCTGGATCTCGTTGTGGCGGGTCTGCTCGATGTTCAGCTCGATCAGGACGTTTTTATTGTCGCCGACACCATTGGCCTTGACCTCGTTCAGCACCTCCCGCACCATGGCCGGTGCTTCGGCCGCAGCTTTGGCAATAGCCTTTTCATCGGTTTTTTTCAGCGCCAGCAGTGAGGCCCCCACGATACGCTGACCCTTGCCGCCGCCGCCGCCGATAGCTTTGATGCGGAAGCGGCTCTGCGGATATTTACGAAACAGTTCCGTTACTTCAGTCTGTACCTGGGCACAGAGTTCCTCAATGGAAAACAGGTCGATTCCCTTGCTGTATGAAGTCAGCAGGATGTGATCGGCCAGGGTCTCAATGGCAATCTTCTTGTCCGCCAGGGTCTTTTTATCACAGCCCAGCCCTTCGGCTTCGACCAGCTTGAGCAGCTTTTCGCGAGTCGGATATTTTTTGAGGAGAGTCAGGGCGGTTACGTTGTTGACACCGGGGGTAACACTGACGTTCACCTGCAGGGCGGTGCGCTTGGCCTCATCCTTCTTGCCGGCTTTGGCCTGGGTGGCGGCACATGGCCCGATGAACTTGAGCCCCGCTTTTTCGATAGCAGCGACAAACTCTTCATCCTCGGCCATGAAACCGTAACCGGCAAAGATCGAGTCGTAGCCGTTATCCAAAGCCATCCGGATGATCTGGTTGATGCGCTCGACCCGCTCTTCCTTGCTGGCGCCGCTGTAATCCGGCACCCGGTGGACCCGGGTTGAATCGGTCAGCTGGCGCAACTCGGGCGCCAGTGCATTCGGATAGATGATCGAATCCTTTTCGGAAAGCAGGATGCCGTAATGGGAAATCCCCATCTCTTCATAAACATCCATCGCCTCTTTTCGGATCGGCCCGCGGCAGACGATCAGCGGCTTGAGATCCTCACAGGAAAAGGAGCGCACCCATTCGGATGCAGACTTGCTTAATTTGCGGGTCCGGTGTACCAGGGGGTTATACTTGTAGTAATCGGTCTGTGGCATGGTCTCTTTATCTCCAATCTGGAATGAATGAAATTAATGGAACTCGCGCTGAACAGCCTGCATCGGGCCCGGCTTGTAATGACGCAGGAAGAAGTTCATGTTCTCCCCCAGCACCTGACGCAGGTCGGTGGGCATGACAAGTGAGGAAATGGAGCCGAGGGCCAGACCTTCTTTCGGGTTCATAAGCTCTTTTTCATAACGCAGGTTCAGAGCGGCATCCTCAATCTTCAGCCAGTCGGCAGCGTCCTTTTCGGCATCCATCTTGGCCTCGCCTGGCGACATACCGGCAGAGACGCGTTCCTGTACGCCATGCTTTATCCGCTCGTTAACGGCAGCACGCATCTTGCGGACTTCGTCCTTGTAGACGAACTCCTTGCCCGCAGGCCCCATAACCGCCAGACGGGTCGTGGGAAGCGCCAGTACGAGGTCGGCTCCGGTGGGGTAGTTGTTGTAAGAGGCATATGCTCCGCCGTAGGCATTGCGGATGATCAGCAGGATACGCGGCGTCCTGATGTCGACGATGGAATCCAGCATGGCGCGACCGGCCTGAACAATACCGCGCCCTTCCTGCTCGCGTCCCGGAAGAAACCCGGTGGTATCTTCCATGAAGATCATCGGGATGTTGTAGATATTGCAGAAACGGTTGAAACGGGCGATCTTGTAGGCGGAATCGACCGTAATCTGGCCGGAGGCAACCGCACTGTTGTTGGCGACAAAACCGACTACGTTGCCCCCCAGGCGGCCAAGGGCGGTTACGGCCTCGCGGGCCCTGTCGCGCTGAAGCTCGAAATAGTCGCCATGGTCGCAGATCTGCTGGATCATGATCGAGACGTCAAAGGGGGTATTAAATCCGGTGGGGGAGTTGAATGCTTTTTTGAGCAGGGTGTTGATCTCCCAGGTTTTGCGGTTCAGCGGGTCGCTCGTTTCCCGGAAACGGGCCATGACACTGTTGTTGTCGGGGAGATAGGAAAGGAGCTGCAGTGCGGTACGCAGTGCATCCACCTCGTCCTCGACCGTCATATCGGCAACTCCAGACTGTCCATGAACCTTTGGTCCGCCCAGCTCTTCGGGGGTCACATCCTCGCCCAGAACCGACTTGACCACCCCTGGTCCGGTCAGACCGAAAAAGGTGTCCTGCGGCTGGATCAGGAAACTCCCCTGGCGCGGCAGATAACTGCCGCCGCCGGCATTGAAGCCGAACATGCACATGATGGAGGGAACAACGCCGCTGATCTTGCGAAGCGCGGTGAAGGCTTCGGCATATCCGTCCAGACCGCCGACCCCTGCAGGTACGAAGGCACCGGCGGAATCGTTCATGCCGATCAACGGGATCCCCTTCTCGCCGGCCATCTGGAACAGAAGGGCCAGTTTGCGGCCGTTGGTGGCATCTATGGAACCGGCACGAACCGTAAAATCGTGGCCATAGACCGCGACATCCCGCCCGTTGATGTTGAGGATGCCGGTCACCAGAGAAGCTCCGTCCAGGTTCTTGCCCCAGTTCTGAAAGAGGACGTTGGGTTCGTTTTCCGTGAGTACACGAATCCGCTCCCAGACGGTCATACGTTTTTTGAAATGCTGCTTTTCAATCTGGGCGATACTGACCGATTTGACCGGGCGTTGAATCAGGTCGTGACCTTCCTTCATCGCATCTTCGTAACCCCCCTTTTTTCCAGGGATTTCACCGGGTATCGTAAATTCGAGAGTTTCTGCCGGTTTGAACGGGTTTTTCAGCGATGGTTTAATTGCAGTTTTTGACATCTTCGCCATCCTTCCAGTTTAATGTATATCAACAACCTGAATTGGTTTATCCGTGACCTACCGTGTGACGACGGCCAATACCTTGACTTCGGAACCATACTTTGAAAGCAGACGGTGTTTTAACGATGAATCGAAATAAACACAGTCCCCTTCCTCCAGAATGATCCGCTTTTCGTCGAGTACGAGCTCCGCAGTCCCCTTCATTATAAAGAGAAACTCTTCACCGTCGTGACTGTAGGTATTCTCTTCAAGCGCTTTCTCGGTAATAGAAAGCAGGAATGGTTCCATTTTCTTGTTTTGTTTGTGAAATGAGAGTGATTCGTAGGAGTAGCCCTGGCTGGTGCCTGCTTTGGAAATAACGCGGGGGATTGCTTTACGCTCGTTAGCGCGGACAACTTCATAGCGACACTCTTCCTCGTCTTCGGTGAAGAATATACCTATTTTCACATCAAAGAATTTTGCGATTCTGGAGAGAGTGGCGATCGGAGGTGAGACATTATTATTCTCGATCTGGGAAATAAGGGCAGGAGAAAACCCGGTCTCCTTGGCAACAGCCTGGAGGGTCAGCTTTTTTGAAAGGCGGAGCTTCTTGATTTTAGCCCCAATATTGAATTCGCGCATCCAAACCCCTGACTACAAAAGTAAAACTCAGTTTCCGTGCGGGGTTTGTATACAATTTGCTTTACAATGTCAATAAAATTCCTTCAACAGAAGCTAAATATTAACAGCATGGGTAAAAACAAATTCAGTTTGAGTAAAATTGCAACTCAGAGTTTGAGCCTGCGCGCCAACAACTGTAACGTGTGCACGACCTCAACGTTCGAGCCGTGTTGTTTGAGGCCATCGGAAAGCTGCATCATGCAGCCGGGGCAGCCTGTGGCAACGGCCTGGGCTCCGGTAGCAATGATCGCTTCGCTTTTACTGTCATTAATTCTCATGGAGGAGTCATAGTGATAAACATTGAAGGTCCCCCCCAGGCCGCAGCATCTGTCGGCCCACTCCATTTCGACCAGTTCAACCCCTGGAGTGGCGTTAAGCAGTTCGCGCGGCTGCCTTACTACGCCACGGGTACGGAGATGGCACGGGTCGTGGTAGGTGATGCGAAGCTCTTCTCCACCTCCGGTTTCAGCGGGGTCGAGTCCCAGCTGTCGCAGCAACTGTGACGCATCGACGGTTTTTTTCGCCAGTGCTTCCAGCCGGGTCCGCAGCTCCGGGTTGCGCTTTCCCACCACAAGCGGATACAGGCGATGCAGGGCGCCGCCGCAGGTGGCGCACGCACTCATGACATAATCCACTTCGTATTTTTCGAATTCGGCCAGATTTTTTTCGGCCAGCTCGCGCACCGTGGAGAGATCCCCCCCGGACATACCCGGCAGTCCGCAGCACTGCTGCCCTTTGGGGATGATGATCGTACAGCCGAGATGGCGAAACAGAGCCAGGGCGGCTTCACCTACTTCGGTATAGACAAAATTGGTCATGCAGCCGACAAAAAAGGCGATGCGAGGCTTTCCCGGTTCCCCCGGAATTACTTCAGGGTGCTGCTCGATAAAACTGTTATTGGCAATTTCCGGGATATAGCGTTTGTTGCCGACGAACGGCGCGGGGAAACGAAGACGCAGCCCGGACGTTTCGGGGACCTTCTTGAAGAAGAGCGGCCCCAGAAAAGAGGCCATCTTTGCTCCCATCTTCATGCGGGTTCTGTTCTTGATCACCTGGCCGACGGCGGCATGAAACGTAGTCAGTCCACGTTTCTGTGCCAGCGACTCGCGGGCGGCGATAACGATCTCATCGGTCGGCACATCGTTGGGACATTTCTCCACACAGCTGCCGCAGAGGAGGCATCTGGACATGGCCTGATAGGTCTGATCGTCCAGAGCGATATCATCGTCCAGAACATGCTGGGCCAGCGCCACCTTGCCTCGCGCCACCGCAGGCTCCCGCTGAAATGCGGCAAAAGCCGGGCAGTTGGTACGACAGGCGCCGCACTTGACACACTTCTTCAGCTGATCTTCAACCCGCTTGAGAGGGTCCATATTTTGTTGTTCCATACATTAAACCTTTCACCACAGAGACAAAGAGAAATTCAAAGTACTTATTATTATAAAGAATTTTACTGAACAATACAACCATTCCGGACTTTATCAGTCTTGAAATCTCCCCTTCCACTCTTCCAGAAAAGTCAAAGCCCGTTCCGCCAGCATCTGGCGGCGCTCCTTCTTCTTGACCCTTCCCGGCAACTCCGGGAAAAGTCCGTAGTTCACATTCATCGGCTGGAAATGTTTGACGTCGGCATTGGTGATGTGATGCATCAGGGCACCAAGGGCGGTTTCCGGTGGCGGCACAGGAATCGGCTCCCCTTTAACAAAACGGGTGGCAGAGATACCGGCCAGAAATCCGCTTGCGGCCGATTCCACATACCCTTCAACCCCGGTAATCTGTCCGGCAAAGAAAATACGCGGATCGCTCCCCAGCTGCTGCGTCGCCTCCAGCAGGGCCGGGGAATTGATAAAAGTATTGCGGTGCATCGAGCCGAGGCGGACAAACTCCACATTCTCAAGACCCGGAATCAGCCGGAAGATGCGGCGCTGCTCCCCATAGGTCAGCTTGGTCTGAAACCCGACCAGGTTATACATGGTTTTTTCACGGTTTTCGGCGCGCAGCTGGATGACGGCATGAGCCTCCCGGCCGGTATTCGGATCGATCAAGCCGACCGGCTTCATCGCCCCGAATCGAAGCGTCTCGACGCCGCGCGAAGCGAGCTCTTCGACCGGCATGCACCCCTCGAAGTGGACAACCTTCTCGAAGTCACGCGCCGGGACCTTCTCGCCGCGATTCAGTTCATCCACGAAACGGAGGTATTCATCCTCATCGAGCGGACAGTTGAGATAGTCGTCGCCATCACCTTTGCCGTAGCGCGAGGCGGCAAATACCTTGGTCATATCGAGCGAATCGGCGGCAACGATCGGGGCGATGGCGTCGTAGAAGTAAAGCCGGTCACCGGTCAGCTCCGCCAGGGACAGAGCCAGGGCGTCGCTGGTAAGCGGGCCGGAGGCGATGATCACGATCCCCTCGGCCGGAATGGCGGTAAGCTCGCCACGTTCAATCCGGATCAGCGGATGAGACTCTATTCTTCCGGTAACGTAATCGGAGAAGAGCTGGCGATCAACCGCCAGCGCGCCCCCGGCCGGAACGGAGGTAGCCTCGGCCGCCGCCATCGTCAGGGAACCGCAGCGGCGCAGCTCTTCTTTCAGCAGCCCCACGGCGTTATCAAGCGAGATGCCGCGCAGGGAATTGGAGCAGACCAGCTCCGCCAGACCGGGGAGCTGGTGGGCTGGGGAAAAGCGCTGCGGCTTCATTTCGTGGAGCACGACGGAGATGCCGCGCTGCGCGGCCTGCCAGGCGGCTTCGCATCCGGCAAGTCCGCCGCCGATGATGGTAATGTTTTTTTCAGACATGTGTTTGTTCCTTGTATAAAACATTAAGGCACGGGCGTCCGGGAAAATTCAGCTCTCTTGCTGGAGTTCTCCTTAACCCGTGCCTCAGGCAATCCGGATTAGTTTATTCACTCGCTGGTATAGTCACATCCCTCTTTGGGACACTTCAAAAACTCCCCCTTGCGTTTGTAGATCTTTTTGACCAGCAGCGGGAAGCCGCATTTCGGACAGGGGCTCTCAACCGGAAGATCCCAGAGGGCGAATTTGCACTGCGGATAGCGGTTGCAGGAGTAGAACAGCTTGCCGAAGCGCGATTTCTTCTCGGTCAGCTCCCCTTCCTTGCACTCCGGACAGACCACGCCGGTGCTGACCGGCTTGACCAGCGGCTGGATATTCTTGCAGGCAGGGTAGCCGGAGCAGGCCAGATATTTGCCGAAGCGGCCATCCTTGATCAACATCGGCTGACCGCACTTGTCGCATTTCTCATCGGAGATGACCGGCTCAACAATCTCCCCATCCTGATCGACGTTGCGGGTATATTTACACCCCTCCTGAAAGCCGGAACAGGCGATGAATTTGCCGCGTTTACCGAGTTTCACGACCAGCGGCTTGCCGCACTCAGGGCAAAGCTCATCGGTCGCCTCCGTCGTCAGGTCGGACTTGTTGACTTCACCCTCTTTCTGTTTCAGCAGGGCAATAAACGGCTCCCAGAACTCCTTCAGCAGCGGCTTCCACTCCTTTTCGCCGCGCGAGACCTGATCCAGTTCCTCTTCCAGCCCGGCGGTAAAATTATAGTCGACATACTTCTGGAAGTGCGCCGTCAGCAGATCGCTGACCACCATCCCGACATCTTCCGGGAAGAAGCGCTTCTTGTCGAGACGGGCGTATTTTCTCTCCACCAGCGTATTCATGATCGAGGCAAACGTCGATGGGCGGCCGATGCCGTACTCCTCCAGCGTCTTGACCAGGGTTGCCTCGGTATAGCGTGGCGGCGGCTGGGTGAAGTGCTGTTCGGGGAGAACTTCATGAAGTTTCAGCGAGTCCCCTTCAGCCATGGCCGGCAGCAGCCCTTCCTTTTCTTCATCCTGATCATCGAGCCCCTCGATGTAAAGTTTCATGAAACCGGGAAACCGGATAACCGTACCGGCGGCACGCAGTCCTGCCCTGCCTGACCCGGAGAACGGGCCGGCGGCGGGAGGAATAGCGAGTTCGGCGGTGATATCCACCGATGTCTGATCCAGCAGCGCTTCGGCCATCTGGCAGGCTACGGTCCGTTTCCAGATCAGCTCGTACAGCTTGTACAGGTCAGGGGTCAGATATTTTTTCAACTCGATGGGGGTCTTGGCGATATAGGTCGGCCGGACGGCCTCATGGGCCTCCTGGGCGTTTTTGGATTTGGTTTTGAATATCCGCGGCTTGGGTAAGGCATATTCCTTGCCGTACGCGGCCGAGATAACGTCGTGAGCATCTTTCAGGGCGAGGGTCGAAAGGTTGACGCTGTCGGTACGCATGTAGGTAATCAGGCCGACAGAGCCTTCTGCTCCGATGTCAATCCCTTCATAGAGTTTCTGCGCGGTTGACATGGTTTTCCTGGCTGAAAATCCGAGTTTGCGCGAGGCTTCCTGCTGAAGGGTCGAGGTTGTAAAAGGGGGCGATGGATTGCGTTTTTTCTCGGTTTTGGTGATTTTGGCAACCTGGTAGCTGCCCGACTGCAGCGCCGCTTTCAGAGCGGTCGCAACGTCCTCACCGGGGATATCGAACTTGCCTAGTTTCTTGCCACCCACATCGACCAGACCTGCCTTGAATTCCTGACCGGCCGCTACTCCCAGACGGGCCGCGATGGTCCAGTATTCCTGTTCGTTGAAGGCCAGGATTTCCTTCTCGCGTTCACAGACCAGACGGAGCGCTACCGACTGGACACGGCCGGCGGAGAGACCATAGCGGATTTTTTTCCAGAGAAACGGCGAGAGGGTGAAGCCGACCAGATAATCCAGTATGGAGCGGGCCTGCTGGGCGTTCACCAGATCGAGCGCGATGTCGCGGGGATTCTGGACGGCATGCAGAATGGCCTCTTTGGTGATCTCGTGAAACTCGACCCGCTGGATTTTGATGCCGGGGTTCTTTTTATCCAGTCCGAGTGCCGCGAGCAGATGCCAGGAAATTGCCTCCCCTTCACGGTCGGGGTCAGTCGCCAGGAGCAGCCTGTCCGCACCCTTGAGCGCTGCCTTGATCGCGTCAAGATGCTTTTTGCTTTCCGGCAGCACGTGGTACTTCGGTTCGAACCCCTTCTCGATATCTACCGACCCCTGTTTACTCGGGAGGGCACGTACATGACCGAACGAGGCCAGGACCTTAAAGTCGGGTCCGAGGAATTTTTCTATGGTTTTCCCTTTAGCGGGGGATTCAACGATGACGAGGTTGTGTGACATAGGTAGTGTAGTCCTTATCAGGTGACGGCGTAGTGTGTTCCGGGCAGCGATGTAACCGCCCCCTTGAGTTCAAGGTGCAGTAACATAGAGGAAACCTCCCCCGCTGTCAATTCAGTTTGGGAGATGATGTCATCGATGTGCAGCGGCGAGCGGACCAACAGCTCGTAAATGGCCGCCTCTTTCGGTGTCAGCGCAAAGGTGCGGGGAGGCGGCTGAAACAGTGGGGTACCGGCAGATGCGAGGGCACCCCCCGGGAGCTCCTCAAGAATATCTTCAACACAATCAACCAGCTTGGCTCCCTGCTTGATCAGGCGGTTGCAGCCGCGACTGGTAGCGAATGAAATGTTTCCCGGCACGGCAAAAACGTCGCGCCCCTGCTCCAGCGCATACTGGGCGGTGATCAGCGAGCCGCTTTTTTCAGCCGCCTCAACTACCAGCACGCCGCGGGAGAGTCCGCTGATGATCCGGTTGCGCCGCGGAAAATTTTCTGCGAGCGGCAGGGTTCCAAGCGGAAATTCCGACACCAGACACCCGTTGACCGCCATCTGCTCAAAGAGCGCACGGTTTTCAGGGGGATATACGTTGTCAACACCGCACCCCAGCACGCCGATGCTTCTTCCCCCCGCCTGCAGAGCCCCCTTGTGGGCCGCTGTATCCACTCCACGCGCCATCCCGGACACGACACAGACCCCGTGGCCGGCAAGCCCCTCGGCCAGCTTTCCGGTGGTCATCAATCCGTAGGATGTCGCCCGGCGCGAGCCGACGATGGCTATTGAAAGTTCACAGGAGCGCAGCTCCCCTTTTACATACAGAAACGGAGGTGGATCGGGAATTTCAAACAGGGATTTGGGATAGTCGCTCGAAATATAAGTCACCAGGCGCGCGGCGCTTGCCTCGAGCCTCCGGCACTCCTCCTCAGCAAAGCGGCGCCATTCGCCGCTCTTGACCCCCTCTATGATCGCTGGAGTCATGCCCCTGATACCGGCAAGAGACGCGGGGGACGCCTTAAAGACGGCTTCAGGTGTATCAAAGCGTTCCAGAAGACGCCGGAAGGCGACATTACCGATTCCGGGAACCGCCTTGAGACCTATCCAGTAGAAATTTTCCATTTCGACCCCTGGCACCGAAACACGGGACAAGTCCGTTAACGAGGTTTGTTCTGCAATACACATTGATAACCTGCTAATCGGGCACGACGAAAAAAGACCGGCATCGAGCCGGTCTTTTACGTTAAAAACAATTGTACTGTTACTTCGTTTGACTGACGATCCGGTCGCCTTTATAGATGGTGTCGATACTCTTGACGACCAGTGCGGTGGCCGTTTTTTTACCGGCTTCAAGAACAACCAGCGCCCCCAGCAGTTCCTGGGGCAGTTTATCGATTCGCCCTTCTACATACCGCTGGGCGATCGTCACATCCCTGACGATATAGAGCATGTTGCCGGCCTCGGCTCCCTGGCTGGAGCCAAGGTCAATATAGACAATATCTCCGGAGGCAATGACACTGACTCCACTGTAACTTTCGATGATGTACCCTTTGAGATCGGACTTGGCATTCTTGAGTGATATTTCCCGCCGGCGGCTCTCTTTATACGGGAGCAGATAAGTTCCGGGACTGATTTCCTTGTATGACTTTGTAATAATTGCCCGCGATGATTTTCGTTCCATATCGGTCAATTGGAGTGTCCCAAGCGGAATCATCTTGTATCCCATCTCCTCATTGTTCAGCGGGTGAGAAACCGGCGCATCTTTGCGAAATATGGAAAATTTGTCACCGCCAGCGGCTTTCAGCTCGGTGCCGATATCGGTGTAGACGATATCGTCGACTCCCGCCACTATCCGGTCGTGCTGAACCCCGATCACCAGTCCGTAAGGCTTGAATCCATCCTCTGCCAGAAAACCTTCTGAGCCGTAGAGCGTGTAGGTTTTCTCGGCGGCTACCTCCTGAAGCGTCTCGGCAACCGCTACGGCAGAGGTACTCTTCGGTACGGCGGCCACCGCCGGCTGCTCTTTCGGAACAAATTCCAGCCGGTCGGGAAATATCCGCAGTTTTTGACCCGGATAAACAAAATGAGGATTGGTTACCTGGCCGTTTTTGGACCACATGTTCGGCCAGTAATTCGGATCTTTTATAAAACGCTCGGAGAGTCCCCAAAGCGTGTCACCCTGTTTGATGACATAGATGGAAGGCTCGTCCTGTCCGGCGGCAAGCACAATAGTCGGCGTGACCAATAGAACCAGCAGTAGCAGCAATCTTATTTTCATGGATGGCACCTCATTTGTCTTTGATGTAGGACAGTCCGGTTCAATGTGCGTTCAGGCGTTCGCGGGCCTTTATTGCAGCAGGGTTGCCGGGATACGAAGTAATAATTTTCCTGAATATGTCCGCCGCCTTTTCCTCTTCTTTCAGGGCCGACAGCGTATAACCGAGTTTCAGGAGGGCATCCGGAGTCTTGGGGCTATTCGGGTAGTTCTCCACGACCCTCAGAAAAGCCTCCTTTGCCTTGGGAAGATCCGAGAGCGTATAGTGACACTCGCCTATCCAGTAGGCGGCATTGGCAGCGTAGTCGCTCTGGGGACTGCTGCTGAGAAAGGATTCAAACGATTCGATTGCCGCCGGAAAATTGTTGGCGCTGTAAAGACCGAACGCTTTGAGATATTCCGCGGGGGGGCCGTTCTCCCTGGCCGTTTTTGAGGGCAACGGCTGATTGACAACCGCTACTTTCGGGGTTTGCGCCTGCCGCGCAAGGTTCGCGACTCTGACCGCAAGTTCGTCGCGGGAGACCCTGAGATCACGATTGTCGTCTTTCAGCAGCTTTATTTCACCGGCTACCGACTTAAGCCGTTCATCCTGCGCCTCCTGCAGGCCGGCAAGCTCGTTCAACTGCTGCTCGGTTTTCTTTGACGACTGAATCAGAAACTCGATCTTTGCGTCGGACTCGGCCTGACGTTTGACCATCAGGTCATTGGCGGCGCACCCTGACAGGAAAATACACAAGAATATATATGGTGCCAATCGGCTGCCTGACGGCATAATACCCCCATTTAACGCATGTTTTTCATAATTAAAGCGTTATAGTGGCCTTTGTCAAGCGAAAGGTGCCTTTTCAGTTTTATTGGCAGACCGATTATGCTAGCATCAAATCCCCGCTGACACACAAAATGCCGACACATATAAATATATTGGAACTCCCCATGCAGAGACCTGAACTGCTGGCGCCGGCCGGTAACATGGAAAAACTGAAGATCGCGGTACATTACGGCGCCGATGCCGTGTACCTCGGCGGACAGGCCTTCGGACTCCGCAACAAGGCCGACAACTTTTCCGTTAGTGAAATGAAAACTGCCCTCGATTTCTGCCACGCCAGGGATGTTAAAGCCTATCTGACCATCAACAGCTACCCGCGTAACGAGTCGCTTCCGGAGCTGGAGAAGTTCCTGCTGCAGATTGCCCCGCTTCCGTTCGATGCCTACATAGTCGCGGATCCGGGAGTGATAGAAGCGGTGCGGCAGGTGTCGCCTGAGCGCGAACTGCATCTTTCGACCCAGGCCAACACGATCAACTGGCGCTCTGCCCGATTCTGGCAGCAGCAGGGTGTACGGCGGATCAACCTGGCCCGTGAAATGAGCCTCGACAACATCCGCGAAACGGTGACCGCGGTTCCGGGAATGGAATTCGAGGCCTTCGTGCATGGTGCGCTCTGCATCTCCTATTCCGGGCGCTGCCTGATTTCCAGCATGCTGACCGGGCGTGACGCCAATCAGGGCGAGTGTACCCACCCCTGCCGCTGGAGCTACCACCTCGTGGAAGAATCGCGACCGGGTGAGTATTTTCCGGTCGTGGAGGATGAACAGGGCACCTTCATCTTCAACTCCCGCGACCTCTGCCTGCTGGAGCATATTCCGGATCTTGTCGCCAGCGGCGTGCATGCACTCAAGATCGAGGGGCGCATGAAAGGGATCAACTATGTCGCTTCGGTGCTGCGAGTCTATCGCCAGGCTCTTGACGAATACCTGGCCTATCCGGCGGGGTGGCGCTGCCGCCCCGAATGGCTGGACGAACTGGCCAAGCTGAGCCATCGCGGCTTTACTTCCGGCTTCCTGTTCGGCCAGCCGCGCAACGTCGGGCAGGAGTACGAGTCGGCCTACATCCGCAGTCATGATTTCGTCGGCATCGTCGATGAGGTGCGGGGCGACGGAACTCTTCTGATCGGTGTGCGCAACCGGATCAAGGCCGGGGACGTGATCGAATTCATCGGACCGGGGATGAGGAGCGACAACCTGAGGCTGCAGCATTTTTCGGTACTTTCCGAGCACGGAGCCGAGGTTGAGGCGGAGGTCGCCAATCCCAACCAGCAGATTATCCTGACGGTGCCGTTTGCGGTCGAAGCCGGAGATCTGCTGCGACGCGAAAAGGTTGAGACACAGGTCATGAAAGCATAATCAAACCATTTTCATACGGAGGCACAGAGGCACGAAGAAAGGCAATAACTAAAATCTTGCTGGCTTTACCCCAAAGACTTTAAGCTTTTAATCTTGGTGTCTCCGTTCCTTCGTGCCTCCGTGTGAGTCGTTTTTGACTGAATAACTAGAACTTGAATACCAAGGAAATATTAGTATGACTGACCTGAAACTCCCTCCCCAGAATCTCGACGCCGAGATGTCGATCCTGGGCGGCATCCTGATCGATAACGACGCCATCAACCGGGTGCTGGAAAGCATAGTTCCGGAAGATTTCTACCGCGAGGTGCATCGCAAGATCTTCCTGGCGATGATGCAGCTGTCCGACAGGCGGGAACCGTGCGACCTGGTGACGCTGACCGAAACCCTGAAAAAAAAGGGAGAGCTGGACGAGATCGGCGGCGCCGCCTACCTGCTCATGCTGGTCGATTACGTTCCGACGGCGGCCAATATCACCTACTACTGCAGGATCGTCAAAGAGAAGTCGGTCAATCGCAAGCTGATCACGATTGCCACCGGGATTGTCACGCGCAGTTATGAGGATCAGACCGACGTCAATGAACTGCTGGACAAGGCCCAGAAGGATCTGTACGAAATCGGAGAGAACAAGCTGCGGCCGCAGTACGTGCCGATCCAGCCGCTGATCAAGGAAGCCTTCAAGATCCTCAAGTCGTTGAACGATCGCAAGGAACATATCACCGGTGTGCCGACCGGCTACGCCGACCTCGACCAGATGACCGCGGGATTCCAGCCGGGCAACCTGGTCATCATCGCCGCCCGCCCCTCGATGGGCAAAACGACCCTGGCGCTCAACATCGCCCAGCATGCGAGCGCCGAGAGCAAGAAGAAGACCGCCTCGGTCATCTTCTCGCTGGAGATGGGCAAGGAAGACCTCGTCATGCGTTTCCTGGCCTCCATCGCCCGCGTCGACTTCGGGCGGATGCGCACCGGCCACTTCCATGACAGCGACTGGCCGCGCCTGACCAGGGCGGCCGGAATCCTCCATGATGCCAAAATTTTTATCGACGACACCCCGGCCATCAGCGTTCTGGAGCTGCGCTCCAAGGCACGGCGCCTGAAGAGCGAGCATGATATCGGGCTGATCATCGTCGACTATCTGCAGTTGATGAAGGCGGGTACCCGCATCGAATCGCGGCAGCAGGAGATTTCGGAGATCTCCCAGTCCCTGAAGGCGCTGGCCAAGGAGCTGGGTGTGCCGGTAGTGGCTCTCTCCCAGCTCAACCGTGAGCTGGAAAAACGCGCCGACAAGCGCCCGATGATGAGCGACCTGCGCGAATCCGGCGCCATCGAGCAGGATGCCGACGTGATCATGTTCGTCTACCGCGAGGCGGTCTACTGCGAGCAGTGTCGCAAACGGGACGGCTCTTGCACCCAGGGGCACGAGCGCAACGCCGAACTGATCATCGGCAAACAGCGAAACGGCGCGATCGGCACCGTCAGCCTGGCCTTTTTCGGCGAGCATACCCGTTTTGAGAACCTGAGTGACCGGAGCGAATAGAGGTCTCTGTATGCAGATTGAGCAGACCATACGCCTCTCGGTTTTTGCGGCTGTCCTGCTGCTGGTTGCACTCTGGGAGATCATCGCCCCCCGCCGCCCCCTGCTGGACAGCAAGAGGAGGCGCTGGTTCACCAACCTCACCCTGGTCGTTATCGATACCGTTGCGGTCAGATTCCTGCTCCCGATCCTCCCCGTCGCCCTGGCAGGGGTCGCCGAGGCACGGGGGTGGGGCTTGCTCAACGTTCTGCAGCTCTCCCTCCGGCTCAGGATTCTGCTGAGCTTCATTGCCCTCGATTTCATCATCTATCTCCAGCACCTCCTGTTCCACCATGTCCCGCTCCTCTGGCGCCTGCACCGGATGCACCACACGGACCTCGATCTCGACGTGACCAGCGGCAACCGCTTTCACCCCCTGGAAATCATCCTCTCGATGCTGATCAAGATGGCGGCGGTCGTCGTCCTGGGCGCGCCGGCAGCGGGAGTGCTCGCCTTCGAGGTCATCTTGAATGCGTGCGCGATGTTCAGCCACGGCAACATCAAGCTCCCTGCCGCGTTAGACCGCCTGCTGCGGCTGTTCATAGTCACTCCGGACATGCACCGTGTCCATCATTCGGACATCGTGCGCGAGACCAACAGCAACTTCGGCTTCAATCTCCCCTGGTGGGACCGCCTCTGCGGCACCTATCGTCCCCAGCCCGAAAAAGGCCATCTGGATATGACGATCGGCCTCAAGGAGTACCGCGACCCGCACAAACTGACCCTGCTCCGCCTCCTTATCCAGCCGTTTACCTCACCGTGAGATCGTCAAGGCAATTCCGTAAACCATCTAACACGCCCTCATATTTATATTGACATTCATATACTTAGATATTAAATGTTCACGGTCGCATTCACCCGACCGATTGAGTCCAGATGAAAGAGCTGCTGGAATACAAATTTCTGATTCCGCTGGTGCTGCTGCTCGGATTTGCCCCTTTTTTCCCGCAGCCGCACATCGTGGAAAAGGTGCGGATGCTGCTGGACGGCACCCTGAAACGCCCGCTCGACATCTTTGATCTCGTGTGGCACGCCTTGCCGTTTGCACTTCTTGGATATAAAATATACTTGGACATAACAGCCCGATGAAGCAAACGTGTGCTTCCCGAGGAGTCATCATGAAAGCGACCGAATTAGTTCAACGCATGAAAGCAAACAATCCGCCCTGCATCGTCGATGTACGCACCGGTTTTGAATTCAACAACAGCCACATACCGGGGGCGCTCCACGCACCGACATGGAAGATACTGCTGAAAATGGCACGGTTGCCGAAGGACAAGAACAGCGAACTGGTGGTAACCTGCGAGATGGGCCCCCGTGCCCAAATGGCACAGAGCCTATTGGGCCTGTACGGCTACCGGAACGTGACGCTGCTTGATGGCCACATGTCCGGGTGGCGGCGCTCCGGACTGCCGGTGGAAAAGGAGACGTCACTCCGCAGTTGAGATGCCTGCTTGACATGGTGCTGACAAAACTAGTATGGTGCTGTATTACAATTGTTGTACCGGATAGCAGATAGCAGATAACACGTCATCGCAAAGCCCCGGAAATTTCCGGGGCTTTTTTCGTACAACCAGAAAGAGGACATTATGGAGTTTCAAGAATTCAATCTACACCCCGTCATTGCCGCGAGCGTCACGGCAGCCGGGTATGTCACACCGACCCCCATCCAGCAGCAGGCCATACCGACGGTCATGCAGGGGCGCGACGTCATGGGGCTGGCCCAGACCGGCACCGGCAAGACCGCGGCATTCGCGCTGCCGGTTCTTAATCGTTTGATGGAGGGGCCGCGCGGCAAGGTCCGCGCCCTCGTCGTAGCCCCGACCCGCGAGCTGGCCGAGCAGATCCACGAATCGTTCGTTACCCTGGGGAAGCAGACCCGTCTCAAGAGCGTCACCGTCTACGGCGGCGTCAACGTCAATCCGCAGATCCAGGCGCTCAAAAACGGCGTCGAGATCGTCGTCGCCTGTCCGGGACGCCTGCTGGACCACATCGGCCAGCGGACCATCGACCTGTCCCATCTCGAAGTACTGATCCTGGACGAAGCGGACCAGATGTTCGACATGGGCTTTCTGCCGGATATCCGCCGCATACTGGGGCACATCCCCGCCAAGCGGCAGACCCTGCTGTTCTCGGCCACCATGCCCCCCAGCATCAACAAGCTTGCCCACGACATCCTGCATGATCCGGTCACCGTCCAGGTTGGCAACACCGCCCCGCCGGTCACCGTTTCCCACGCCCTCTACCCGGTGGAGCAGCATCTGAAAACGGGTCTGCTGCTGGAGTTGCTGAAGCATACCGACACCGAGTCGGTGCTGATCTTTACCCGCACCAAGCACCGCGCCAAGCGCCTGGGCGAGCAGCTGGAGAAGGCCGGCTACAAGGCCGCCTCACTGCAGGGCAACCTCTCCCAGAACCGCCGCCAAGCGGCGCTGGACGGTTTCCGTGACGGCACCTACCAGATCCTGGTCGCAACCGATATCGCCGCACGCGGCATCGACGTGTCGCAGATCTCGCACGTCGTCAACTACGACATTCCGGACACCCCGGAAGCGTACGTTCACCGCATCGGCCGTACCTGACGGGCCGCTAAAACCGGCGACGCCTTTACGATGGTATGCAGCGAGGATACGGTCATGGTGCGCACGATCGAGAAGAAGCTGGGTACCCCGCTGGAGCGGCGCACGGTAGCGGGTTTCGACTACAGCGTCCCCGCCCCGAAAAAGGATGCCGAATTCGCCCGTCCGCCCCGCGAACCGCGGCCGGCGCGCAAACCGGATGGTGCGAAGAAAGCTGCGGGCGGTTCGGTCAACCCGTTCAAGAGCGATCATCCCGGCAGCAAGCCTGCGGGCCGTCCGCAGCAGCCACGGTCGGGAGCAGCAGGCGGCGCACCCAAAACCGTATTCAACAGCTCACGCCGCGGGAAATAATCGCGTAATGAAATCCTGAGTGCATTATGAACATGGATGGACAGGATGAACAGGATGTAAATACCTTGTTTATCCTGTCTATCCTGTCCATCCATGTTGAAAAAAACTTTTCCGGTTTTGAATAAAGGAACGGTTTCATGGGAATCTCGCAGTACCCTTCGGTAGTTACCATGCCGAAAGCAGAAAAACCTTATCCTTCCATCCTCGCATTCCTCTGCGGCAGATTCCCCGCGATCCCCAGGGAGGTCTGGGAACAGCGGATCGCCGCCGGCAATGTCCGCGACGAACACGAACAGCCGATCACCCCTGACAGCGAATACGCCCCGCAAAAACGCATTTTTTATTTCCGTGAAGTAACCGCCGAGCCGGTCATCCCCTTTGCCGAAACGATCCTCCACATCGATGACGAAATCCTGGTCGCCTGCAAGCCCCATTTCCTTCCGGTGACTCCCGGCGGGCGCTATGTGGATGAATGCCTGCTGAACCGCCTGCGCCGCAGCACCGGTATCGAGGATCTGGCGCCGCTGCACCGCATCGATCGCGAAACGGCTGGGATCGTGCTCTTTTCGGTCAACAGAAGGAGCAGGGGGAAGTACGGCACGCTGTTCATGAATGGCAAGGTTGACAAGACCTATCAGGCTCTCGCAGCCTGTCAAGCGTTTCAGCAACCGGTTTCGTGGGACGTCGAGGACAGAATGGAGCATGGAGAGCCGTGGTTCCGGATGAAGAGTGTGCCCGGCAAAGTAAATGCCAGGTCAGCCATCAATCTGGTGGAAGTCAAAGGCGAGCGGGCGCGCTTTATGCTCCACCCGCACACCGGCAAAACCCACCAGTTGCGGGTTCACATGAGTGGGCTCGGCTTCGGGATATTGAACGACCGCTACTACCCGGAACTGCAGGACGAGCGTGAGGATGATTTCGCCACGCCGCTCCAGCTGATCGCGCAGTCGCTGCGCTTCAAGGACCCCTTCACCGGCAGGGAGCGGGAGTTTGTATCGGAGCGCGAGCTAGTATGGTAGCTAATGCAGACCGACAGGAGTGTCGAGTCTGGCCGGAATTATAGTTATCAGCCTGAAAACTACGGGGATAAAATCAAGCCCGACATACTCCTAGTAGAGGAGGGTATCGGGTTTTACAGGCAGTCCTGTTTTGGGATCGTTATCTGCCATTCCCACTGCTATGGTAAACATAAAAGTCTGTCCCGGATTCAAAACCTTTGGCCCCCACTGCAGAGAAATAACTCGACTTGCCTTACTGTTCAGAGGAACTTTATTCTCCTCTGGTGCATATTTTCCGAGCTGATTGGCAAAAAAGGCAATATCAGGGCGACTCTCCGGTCGCCATTCAATGAAATTTGCTTTTTGGGTATAGAACTCATGGTGTTCTCCGGCAAGCGGATTGCCGTAATCGAACAGTCCTGCATATGTGTACCTTCGGGTATCTATTTCCATTTCCGTCAGGGCAATGCGGTCCTCAAGCCAGCCGACGTTGCCCGCAGAAGAGCCATAGTCGCCTACCCAGGGCTCATCTCCATACAGATAAGTAAACGATGTTGGAGTTGATCCGACATTTTTGAGGTTAGTGACAAAAGTAACAAAGCGATCACCGGTCTGGTAAAACATAAAACGCTCTACTGTGACCGGTACATTGTTGATTAACACCCGATGCCTGCTGACTATAGTCAAATCGTGTGCGGAGTTTTCCAGCACCTTGCTTGAAACGTACTCCCATTGAGATGGTACGATCGGGACATTTGCGGCGTCCAGGATGCCTTCGTTGACATTGCACCAGATGTGATAATAACGGCTGCCGTCATAATAGGCCATGCCGGTTTCGTTCTTGTTAAACAGGTTGAAATCCGGGTCGTAGGGAGGTAAGCCGCCACCTATGAACAAACCGGATGCCGCGCGCCCGTCGCTATCCAGAAAACGTCCCAGATTGATAATAAGTTTTCTTCCGTCCGGGTAGGTGGATTTTATGAATCCACGTCCTCCTGCCAAGTTCCATTCATAGCTGGTACAGGGTTTATTCGAGGAATCGCATGCCCCGCTTGAATCCACGTCTTTCATGTAGGCCAGCGATCTACCCCACAGCAGCCGATGACTTTCTTCGGGGAACAGATCGTCGCCTACCTCCAGCCAGGCTCCGTTTTCACCTTTGAAGATAAATATTCCTTCATAGTCATGCTGGAAAACTAATTTTACCTTTGACCCTAACAACACAACGATGGCAAGAAACAGTCCCAACACAGCCACTAAAACACGACGCTTACGCATAAAACTGAACCTGTATATACCGGCTTGCGCCAGCATGCTACGTGCCTGGATTTAACTTACTTATTTGTAGTATAGTCTGAAAAATCCTTTAATTTCAATATATTGTATTTTAATTATACTATGATAATCTAAAAATAAATCGAACCGGTAGTACAGACGAGAACAGAAACGTGGGGCAACTCACCGCCCTCAGCCTGTATTCCGAAAAATCACCGGACCGTCATATGCACTATTGACTTGTTCCCTGTCTGCGGTTTCTGTTACTTTCTCACCAGGTAGACCGTCATATGGGGAGGACAACAAAGTATGAGAGCAGCTATCCTGACGTTGAGTGACAAGGGTTCGCGCGGCGAACGGGTTGACAAGAGCGGCCCGGCGCTGGCGTCCTGGCTGGCGGAGCGGGGCGTGGAGACCGTAGAGTCCCGTATCATTGCCGACGAGTTCGACGAGATTGTCGCCGTGCTGACAGAATGGGCCGATGCCGATGTAGCCGACCTGATCCTGACCACCGGCGGCACCGGGGTTTCGCCCCGCGACACAACTCCCGAGGCGACGCTGCAGGTCGTTGAGCGGGTCATTCCGGGCCTTGGAGAATTGATGCGCCTCAAAAGCATGGAAAAAACCACGATGGCCGCGCTGTCCAGGGCCGTAGCCGGCATCCGTAATCGGTCGCTGATCATCAATCTCCCCGGCAGCCCCAAAGCCTCCCTGGAAAACCTTGAAGCGGTCTGGCCGACGCTCGGCCACGCCGTCGAGAAGATTCGCGGCGGCCAGGAAGATTGCGGCAACAGGTTTTCAAAATAGTTTTTGGGAGAATCATGTGAAGCACAACGAAACAACACGAATCGTCGGCCCGGAAACAGCTAGGATGCTCGAACTGGGGCACCCCTGGGTCGTAGCCGATGCCTATACCCGCAAGTGGCCGGCCGGCAGCCCCGGACAGGTTGTTGAACTCTGCGACAGCCAGGATCGCTTTCTGGCCACGGCCCTGCTCGATCCTCAGGAACGGATTATCGCGCGGGTACTGGACCGGAAACGGATACAGCTTGATCGTCCCTGGCTGACGGAGCGGTTGCAGGACGCCATTGGACTCCGCCGCCACCATGCCGACCTGAAAGATTCAGACGCCTATCGCCTCGTTAACGCCGAGGGGGATGGCCTGCCGGGGCTGACGGTCGACCGTTATGCCGACTACCTGATGCTGCAGCTTTACAGCTCGGCGTGGAGACCGCATCTGAAGCTGGTCACACAGGTTCTGCAGGAGTTGCTGTCACCGCTCGGAATTTACGAAAAAAGCCGTCCGCAGAAGACCCGCGAACTGGAAGCGGTCGGCGACAGCAAGAACTACGGACGCCTGCTGGCAGGGAGAGCGGCTCCGCAACGTCTGGCGGTCCGGGAGAACGGCCTGATTTTTCTGGTGAGTCTGGAGCAGGGGCTGAACAGCGGGCTGTTCCTGGATCAGCGCCGCAATCGCCGTGATCTGATGGGGCGGGTGAAGGGAAAACGGCTGCTCAACCTGTTCGCCTACACCGGCGCGTTTTCCGTTGCGGCGGCCGCTGCCGGCGCGGCTCAGGTTACGAGTGTGGATGCCTCGCCCGGCTACACCGACTGGGCCAGAGAGAACTTCGCCGCCAACCGCCTCCCCCCAGGGCAGCATGAATTCATTGTTGGAGACTGTCTTGCCGTACTGGGGAAACTGGCACAGAGCGGGAAGAGTTTTGACATTATTCTGATGGATCCCCCCTCTTTTTCCACCACGGCAAAGAGCCGTTTTACCACCCGCGGCGGCACCTCCGACCTGGTGGCGGCTGCCCTGCCTTTGCTGGCCGAGGGTGGTCTGCTGATCGCTTCGTCCAATCACCAGAAGGTGGATACGGCCGATTACCTCAAGGAGCTGCGCCGTGGAGCACTGCAGGCCGGCAGCGACCTGCGGGTGATATCCCTGCTCGGACAGCCGGAGGATTTCCCCTATTCGGTCACCTTTCCTGAGGGGCGCTATCTGAAATATGCGGTTTGCATGAAGTCGGGCGGTTCGGCAGGAAGGAGCCCACGATGAAAAAACTGCTCGTATGGGGGGGCGTCGGCCTGTTGACCACTGCCCTGCTAGACCCGCTGCTCTATTCCATGCTGGAACAGCCGATCCCGTGGGGGCGCGACATCCTGATGGCAGCCGGCGGGATTGGTTGTTTGTACCTGCTGGTCAGGTTAAGGGACACTTTTTGAGTGCCCGGACGTATATCGCAAGAGGTAATTCAGTGATCGAAATAAAAGATACGGACATCAAGATAGAATTCTATCGCGGTTCCGGACCGGGGGGGCAGCACCGCAATACGACCGACTCGGCCGTGCGGATCCGTCATCTGCCCACCGGAATCGTCGCCCAGGCCTCGGAAAACCGCAGCCAGTTTCAAAACCGTGAGGTCGCGATGGAGCGCCTGCGGGTTGCGCTGGAGAGGCGCGAGCGTAAAGTCAGGAAGCGGATTTCCACCCGCGTGCCGAAGAGGGCAAAAGAAAGCCGTCTCACCGAAAAAAGGATGCTGTCCGATAAAAAACGCCTGCGTACGACTCTTGATTAGCAAGTTGGAAGTTATTCCGATTTACCGGGGCTAACCGGTGCCTGCCCGAACTCTCCCAGATTTCGTTTGACTCGACTTTGATAACACTGTAATTTGTCAGAGTTTATATCGGGAGTTTGTGATGGTTCGCGCATACCTCTTTCTTGCGGTTTTAATTCCTCTGACATTTCTTTTCTCGGTCAGTGCCATTATCTCGACGCTGTTTGATTCAAGCGGCCGCGCATATGCATGGCACGCCCGCCTCTGGTCAAGGCTGGGGCTGGCGATGAACGGCGTTACCGTCACGCTTACCGGAGCTGAGCATCTGCCGGACGGGCCGGTCATCTTCATGAGCAACCATCAGAGCAATTTTGATATCTTTTCGCTTCTGGCCGCCATGCCGCGCCAGATCCATTGGATCGCGAAAAAAGAGCTCTTCGAAATCCCGTTCTTTGGCCACTCCATGCGGCGTGGCGGTTATATACCGCTGGATCGCAGCGACGGGCGCAAGGCGTTGCAGAGCATGGACGAGGCGGCTGCTACGATTCGTCAGGGCAAGAGTGTCGTCCTGTTTCCCGAGGGAACCCGTACGCCGGACGGCCGCCTGCTGCCGTTTAAACGGGGCGGGTTCATCCTGGCCCGCAAAGCTGGCGTGCCGGTGGTTCCGGTCACCATCAACGGCAGCGGTAAAATAAATCCGGCAAACCAGATCAGGCTTTATAGCGGTAATATCCACATTACCCTGCATCCCCCGCTTGTGGCCGCTCCCGAACTCCGACGGAGCGAGGCCGAAACCTGGATGATGGAGGCGGTGCGGGAGCAGATTGAATCAGTACTGGAGCATTAAATGAGCATCGGCTATCAATACATACCACTGATTTTAGCTGGTCTGGCAGGGATGATCTGGGGATTGCCGGCTGCGCACCGCCTGAAGAGCCCCTATGACATCGGTGCGGCGATCGCGGTTCTGGCCGGAGTGATCGCTTTTGCACTCGGCATCCTTTTAACGATTATTCCCGGCTTCTTAAGGTGATTAGATGAACGATAAGTTAAAAAGCATCATAGCCAACGGCGTCGTCATCATCATGGCCAGCCTGCTGATGTTCCTTGCGGGAACCTGGTGGCGAATGAACAGTCAATTCAACTTGGGTGAAGCGGCGCTCAGCAGGGGGGATTTTGTGGGAGCCGTCGCAGGGTTCGAATCTGCGCTGCATATGTATATTCCGGGTCACCCGACAATCGAAAGAGCTGCCGGGAGACTTTGGCTGATCGGCGAGACCAATGAACGTCTGGGCGATGTAAATCGCGCCCTGATTGCATATCGCTCCCTGAGGAGCTCTTTCTACGCCGATCACTGGCTTGTTACGCCCGGCACGGACTGGATCGACAAATGCGACAAGAAAATAGCTGCGCTGGTACCCCTGCAACATGAGAGATAACCTATGGATTTACTAGAATCACACTCTGCGCTGCAGATCGTCGCCCTTGGCGGCTTGGGCGAAATCGGCATGAACATGATGGCCTACCAGCATGGCGAAGATGTTCTCATCGTCGATTGCGGCCTGATGTTTCCTTCTCCCGACATGCTCGGAATCGACTACGTCATCCCCGATATCGGCTGGCTTCGTGAGCGGGCCGACAACATTCGGGCTATCTGCCTGACCCACGGACACGAAGACCATATCGGCGCCCTCCCTTTTGTGCTGCAGGAACTGCATGTTCCGGTCTACGGTACCGCCCTGACGCTCGGCCTGGTCAATGCCAAACTCGAGGAGTACAAGCTTGACGAATCCGCCGAACTGGTAACCGTTCAGCCGCGGGAGACCGTGCAGATCGGCTGTTTTCAGGTCGAGTTCCTGAGAGTGGCCCACTCTATCGTCGACGGCTGCGCCTTGGCGATAACCACCCCGGAGGGGGTAGTCATCCATACCGGTGATTTCAAGATCGATCACACTCCGGTTGACGGCCAGCTGACCGATCTTGCCTCCCTGTCACGCTACGGTGAAGCAGGGGTTCTGGCACTCCTCTCCGATTCGACCAACGTTGAGCGCACAGGGTACACACTTTCCGAAAAGTATGTCGGCGAAGCGTTCGGCGACATCTTCCCGAAATGCAGCGGCCGGATCATCGTGGCCGCCTTTTCCAGCAGCATCCACCGTGTCCAGCAGGTCGCCGATGTCGCCGCCCGCTGCGGCCGCAAGATCCTGCTGAACGGCCGCTCGATGGTGAAAAACGTCCAGATCGCCCGGGATCTGGGCTATCTGACGATCGCCGACGAGCAGCTGATGGACCTGCGGGAACTGCCGCATCTCCCTGCGGAGCAGGTCTGCATCATCTCCACCGGCAGCCAGGGAGAGCCGATGAGCGCCCTGACCCGCATCGCCATGGACGATCACAAGCAGATCAAACTGGAGCGTGGCGATACCGTCATCCTTTCGTCGCGCGTCATTCCGGGCAACGAGCGCACCATTTCGGAACTGATCAACCATCTCTACCGCCGCGGCGCCGAAGTCTTCCATGAAAAGGTGTCCGAGGTGCATGTCTCCGGCCACGCCAGCCAGGAAGAGCTGAAGCTGATGCTCAACACCGTGCGGCCGCGCTTCTTCATTCCGATCCACGGCGAGTATCGCCATCTGGTCAAGCATATCCAGCTGGCGCAGACGGTCGGCATCCCGGAGGAGCGCTGCATCCTGGCTACGAACGGCGAAGTCGTTTCCTTTTATGGCGATACCGCCACGATCACCGAATGCATCGAGTCAGGCAGGGTCTTCGTGGACGGCAAAGGGATCGGGGATGTCGGCAGGATTGTGCTGCGGGACCGCAAGCATCTCTCGGAGGACGGCATGATCGTCGTCATCATCGGCCTCAACATGATCACCGGAGCCGTCATTTACGGCCCCGATATCGTCTCGCGCGGTTTTGTCTTCGAGGATGAAAACCAGGAGTACCTGGAAGATGCCCGCAAGGTCGTGGCGTTTGCACTGGAGGAGATCAACGCCGAAATGCGCTGCGACGCCGACGAGGTCAAGACCGCGGTGCGTCAGGCGCTGCGCCGCTTCTGCAAAAAGACCATCGAACGGCGGCCGGTGATTCTGCCGGTGATCATGGAGATGTAAAAGATTGCCGACGGCATATATAAATAAGCGGGACCGGTAAAATGCCGGTCCCGCTTTTGTTTCAATTATGAGAATCCCGCCTAAGAAACAACAATCCTCGCAAACCTGCGCTTGCCGATCTGGACGATATATTCGCCGGCGGCGGTCAGTTCGAGATTGGTGTCGCTGACCTTCTCGCCGTTCAGCTTGACCCCTCCCTGATCGATCGCCCGGCGCCCCTCGCCGTTGGACTTGGTCAGACCGGCTTCGGTCATCGCCCTGGCCAGCAGGACCACGCCGTTAGTCATTGCAAAACTTACCTGCGGCATCTCATCCGGGATCTCGTTCTCCTTGAAACGCTTGACGAAGTTATCCTCGGCGATCTCCCCGGCGCCGGCGCCATGGAAGCGGGAGACGATCTCGCGCCCCAGCTGTTTTTTGGCGGCCATCGGGTGAAGGGAATGGTCCTTGAGGTCACGCTTCAACAGTTCGATTTCAGCAAGAGTCAGATCGGAAAGGAGCTCAAAGTAGCGGAGCATCAGGTCGTCCGAGATCGACATGATCTTGCCGAATATCTCGTCGACCGGTTCGTTGATGCCGATATAGTTGCCGAGCGATTTGGACATCTTGTTGACGCCGTCCAGCCCCTCCAGGAGCGGCATGGTCAGGACGCACTGCGGCGCCTGCCCCCATTCGCGCTGCAGCTCCCGCCCCATCAGCAGGTTGAACTTCTGGTCGGTTCCCCCCAGCTCGACATCGGCCTTCATCGCGACGGAGTCATACCCCTGGATCAGCGGATAGAGGAACTCATGGATCGCGATCGGCTGCTGGCTGGTAAAGCGCTTGGAAAAGTCCTCCCGTTCCAGCATCCGGGCCATGGTACATTTGGAGGCCAGGGCTATCATGCCGCTTGACCCCAGTTCGTTCAGCCAGGTGGAGTTGAATACGACTTTCGTCTTCTCCGGGTCGAGGATTTTGAAGACCTGTTCCTTGTAGGTTTCGGCGTTGCGAAGCACATCCTCGCGGGTCAGCACCTTGCGGGTCTCGGATTTGCCGGTCGGGTCGCCGATCATGCCGGTAAAGTCACCGATCAGGAAATTGACCTCATGACCCAACTGCTGAAACTGGCGCAGTTTCTGGATCAGCACGGTATGCCCAAGATGCAGGTCGGGCGCGGTCGGATCGAAGCCCGCTTTTATTATCAACGGAACGCCGGTCGAGAGTGCTTTTGCCAGCTTCCCTTCCAGCTCCTTTTCGATCAGCACTTCGACGGTGCCGCGCTTGATGACGGCCAACTGTTCGGTTACGGACATATACGCGACTCCTTGAAGCTGTTTCAGCAGGGAATATTTATGCGTTCAATACTTACAGCCTTGCCGCTCGATTCATCCACCCCGATCACGACCGCATTAAGGCGGATGTCCTTCTTGGCAACTTCAAACTTGGACGGCAGCTGGGTCAAAAAGCGGTGAATGGTCTCTTCCTTCCCCATCCCGATGACAGAGTCAAAGCTGCCGGTCATGCCGGCGTCGGTCAGAAAAGCCGTTCCCTGGGGAAGAATCCTTTCATCCGCGGTCTGAACGTGGGTATGGGTACCGATCAGGGCGCTGATCTGCCCATCCAGATACCATCCTAACGCCGATTTTTCCGAGGTGGCCTCGGCGTGGAAATCGACAAAGACAATCGGAGTTTCCTGTTTGAGGCGTTTGATTTCACGTTCGGCAACCAGAAAAGGGCACTCCAGGGTTTTCATAAAGACCCGACCCTCCAGATTGAGCACGCCGACTTTGACCCCGCCGGGGGTTGTCAGAACGGCACTCCCGACCCCTGGAGCACCGGCAGGATAATTGGCCGGCCGCAATATGCGGGGGTCGGCAAGGACCAGCGCCACCTGCTCCTTCTTGTCCCAGATGTGGTTGCCCCCGGTCAGCAGGTGAATACCCTGACTGAACAGCTCCCTGGCGACCTCGACTGTCAGCCCGAAACCGCCGGCGGCATTTTCACCATTGGCGATCACGATATCGATCGTGTGCCGGTCCACCAGGCGATGCAGCTCGCGCGACAGCGCCTGGCGACCCGGTTTACCGATGATATCGCCGACAAATAATATCTTAACGGGCATATTCGATTGATCTGGTTTCGCGGATGACGTTGACCTTGATCTGACCGGGATAGGTCATTTCAGCCTCGATTTTCTTGGCAATATCACGTGCCATAACCACCGACTGATCATCGCTGACCTGATCGCTGGAAACCATGACGCGGATCTCGCGGCCTGCCTGAATCGCAAATGACGACTGCACTCCGCTGAACGAAGTGGCGATGCGCTCCAGATCGCCCAGGCGCTTGACATAGGTTTCCATCATCTCGCGGCGGGCGCCGGGACGTGCTCCGGAAAGCGCATCGGCGGCCTGCACCAGAATCGCCAGCACGGAATTAGGCTTCTCGTCCTCGTGATGCGCCATGATGGCATGAACAATCTTGGGCGTTTCCCCGTATTTACGGGCCAGTTCGGCGCCGATTACCGCGTGCGAACCTTCGACCTCATGGTCGACCGCCTTGCCCAGGTCATGCAGCAGACCGGCACGCTTTGCCTGTTTGACGTTGATTCCCAGCTCGGCAGCCATGATGCCGCAGAGAAAGGCGACTTCCAGGGAGTGCAGGTAGACGTTCTGGGTGTAGGAGGTACGATATTTGAGGCGGCCGATCAGCTTGAGGACTTCCGGGTGAATGCCGTGAACTCCCAGGTCGAAGGCAGCCTGCTCACCGGCTTCCTTGATCGACAACTCTACCTCTTCGGTTGACTTTGCCACGACCTCTTCGATGCGGCCGGGGTGGATGCGGCCGTCGGCCAGAAGTTTTTCCAGTGACAGCCGCGCAACTTCACGGCGAACCGGATTGAAGCCGGACAAAATGACCGCCTCGGGTGTGTCGTCGATAATCAGGTCGATTCCGGTGGCGGCCTCCAGGGCGCGGATGTTCCGTCCCTCACGGCCGATAATACGCCCCTTCATCTCGTCGGAGGGGAGCGGCACCACGGAAACGGTACGCTCGGCGACGTACTCGCCGGCATAGCGCTGAATGGCAAGCGCCATGATCTCCTTGGCTTTTTTGTCCCCTGTTTCACGGGCCTCGTCTTCAATAGCCCTGATTATCTTGGCGGCATCGTGCTTGGCCTCGGTTTCCATGGCGTTCATCAGCTCTTTTTTGGCTTCCGCGGAAGACATGCCGGAAATCTGCTCAAGCCTGGCATTTTGCACATCGGCGGCTTTTTTCAGCTCCGCATCCCGTTGCTCAAGAGCTTGCTCTTTTTGAGAAACAGACTGCTCCTTTTTGAGAACGTCCATCTCTTTCTGGTCGATCAGACCGGCTTTTTTATCAAGATTTTCTTCCTTCTGTGTCAGCCTTTTTTCAAGGATCTGAAGGTCCTTGTTTTTTTCCTGCGTTTTGCGCTCATGCTCTTCCTTGGCCTGAATCGCCAGATCCTTGGCCTTGAGCTGCGCCTCCTTGGTGATCGTATCCGCTTCGCGGCGGGCATCTTCCAGCACTTTGCCGGCCAGCTCTTCAGCCTGCTTGAGAATCGATCCCGAGTCCTTCCTGTTGAGCTTGTTGCCGGCAAAATAAGCCCCGGCAGCGACAATCAGAGTAATGACAACGCTAATAATTACTTCCATACTATCAACCTCCTGTATATGAATCCGGGCCGCCTGGCGAACTCCGGTTACTTCACTGTTTCTGACCGCGGGATGCGAACGATGCGTTTATCCGAAACAACAATTTCCATCGGAATATCATGGGTGTCCGCCGGAAACGCTCCGTCGGTCAGTTGAAAATCATGGCACAAGCCGACAAGATGTGCCCTGCAGCCGGGGTGCTGCAAAAAACGGTCATAAAACCCTTTCCCGTAGCCGATCCGGTGCCCTGTCAGGTCAAAAGCGACCCCCGGTACGACGATAAGATCGGCTTCATCCGCCTGATGATCGGTCCCGGTCGGACAGGGTTCCAGAATACCGAACGCCCCTTCCTTTAGCGACTCAACCCGTTCGACAGCGCGAAACACCATCCGGTGTCCGCAGACCGCCGGATACAGCACCCGTTTCCCCGCCTTGAAGGCGGCGGCCAGAATCAGACCTGTATCGGTCTCGTTATGAGCGGGCGCATACAGCGCAACACACTCGGCACGGGCATACTCATCAAGAGAGAGCAGGTTGAGTTGTGCTTTGCTGCTGGATGCGTACCACGAATCAGGGCTGAGCGCACGGCGCTCTGCCAGCAGTTGCGTACGAAGCGAACGCTTGGGCATACAAATCTTTCGTTACTGCACGTGCGGAATGGCCCCGAAGTGGCATCGGGAAGGTCGACCAGGGAGGCTGAATGGAGAAAAAGCTTGAGTACCGTCAGGTAAAATGCTGTTTACGATCGCGCTACTCGGAAGCGTTTTTCCTTTCAGTGAGGATATATTCAACGGGCGTTACATTATTTCAATCAGACGTGTAAATTACAGCGTTTGACGAACCCGACCGGCAGCGTAATTATGCGAATATATGATCAAGTCTCCCTGAGAGACCATGTAAAATCAGAGTGTTTCCAGCGCCGAGATCATCGTATTGATTCTGCCCTCGGCGGCAGCATCCTGCTCCCGCCTGGAGCGGAGTTCAAGCAGCTCTTCCGAGGTATTCAGCAGAGCCAGCGTCAGCACCAGTTGAGCATCACCACTTCGAAGAGCGCTCCCGATCTCCTGAAGCTTCCCGTTTACAAAGGCTTCGACCGCCTTTACTTTCGCCTCGGGAGCTGAGCTCCGGACCGATAATTCGCGACCAAGGATTGTCACTGCATGGCTGGTTTTCATACAATGACCGCGGTCACGTTTTAAATCCCGTCCAGCTTGCCAAGAATAGCATCGACACGGGATTTGATCCCCTCGCGATCGCTTGACAGCCGCTCAACTTCCTGGTTCAGACGTGCGTTTTCTTCTTTAAGGACGCCATATTTTTCGACGATGTCGCCGATTTTCTTTTCGAGTGCTTCTATGAGTTCATTGTTCATCAGTTCAGTTTCCTTTCGAGGTGGCTCACTATACGAAGCGGCACATACAAAGTCAAGCCCTAATTGATTGAAATCGCAGAGTTCCGCGACATCGCCCCCCTTTCGCCGGCTTGATTTTTCAGGCTTGGAAAAGGGCATCCGTGAACTCCTGCGGATCAAAGTCACGCAAATCTTCGATCGATTCGCCGACGCCGATATAGCGGACCGGCAGGGAGAATTCGTGGCTGACCGCCACGAGAATGCCCCCCTTGGCGGTGCCGTCCAGCTTGGTCAGGGCCAATCCGGTGACTCCGGCGGCCTCCTTGAATAAACGTGCCTGGGAGGTCGCATTCTGGCCGGTTGCGGCATCCAGCACCAGCAGGGTCTCATGCGGAGCACCCGGAATCTCGCGATCGATAACACGGCGGATCTTTTTCATCTCTTCCATCAGATTGACCTTGGTATGGAGTCGCCCGGCAGTATCGACGATCAGAACATCAACATCGCGGGCGAGTGCAGCCTTGCAGGCGTCAAAGACAACCGCTGACGGGTCGGCGCCCTCCTTGTGACGGATGACATCCACCCCCGAACGATCCCCCCAGGCGATCAGCTGCTCGGCTGCCGCAGCCCGGAAGGTGTCGGCCGCCGCCAGCAGCACCTTGCTTCCGGAGGCGGAGAAACGCGAGGCTAGCTTGCCGACCGTAGTTGTCTTGCCGACGCCGTTGACGCCTATTACCAGCAGAACGAACGGCTTCCGGCTGCCGATATCGAGAGGGAGATGATGGGCGGTCAACCGGGCCAGAATTTCATCTTTCAATGCCGACCTGAGCGCCTCACCGTCCTTCAACTCGTTGCGGCTCAGACGCCCTTCCAGGGTGCGGATCAGCTCCACCGTGGTCTTGACGCCGATATCAGAGGTAATCAGGATTTCTTCCAGTTCCTCAAGGGTATCGGCATCGATAGCCTTTTTACCCAGCACCAGGGCGTCGATGCGCCCGACCAGCCCGTCCTTGGTCTTCTTCAGACCGGATTTCAGCCGCTCAAAAAGTCCGGGCTTGGCTGTTGTTTCATGTATTGCCGGCATCCGGACCGGAGTCGATTCCGGAACTTCCGATTCCGGCGGCAACGGGAGGGCTTCCGTGGATTCCGCCCCGGAAATCCTGTTAATCAGCCCCCGGAAAAAACCTTTATTCTCCTGCGGTTCCATCAGATCTCCCTTTTAAACTCGGTGATCGCAAGGCGGAAATAGTACAACGCCAACGCCACCGGGCAACTGCGCTCGATATTCATGACAAGCGAATAATCCTGATCGATGCAGCCGATGATCAGATGTCCTTTGTCGGAGGTAACAACAACGTCTTCGACCTCTCCGATTTGCTCTGCGCTCCGCATCTCCTTAAGCCGCGCCAGAATAATCCCTTTGTGAGCAGCAATGAAGCGAATATCATAGGGATCACAGTGGCACTGCTCCATGACCGCCTCGCCTTCCCAGTCCACCAGGATGGCGCCGATCGCCCGCGGCACTTGATCCAGCAGGTCTTTCAGTATGATTTCGAATGACATGTAACCTCCAAAAAACAGGTGAGGGGTGAGGGGTGAGAAACAAACTCCTCACTCTTCACAGTTTTTAATGCAGCCGCACGGAAACCACCCGCGACGTCCCCGGCTCCTCCATGGTGATGCCGTAGAGGGTATCCGCCACCTGCATGGTGGCCTTATTGTGGGTGATGATGATGAATTGCGAGATTGCGCTCATTTCCCTGACCATTTCGTTGAAGCGGCCGATATTGGCGTCGTCCAGCGGCGCATCGACCTCATCCAGCAGACAGAAGGGGGTCGGTTTGATCAGGAAGATCGAAAAAATCAGTGCCACGGCGGTCAGCGCCTTTTCTCCTCCCGAGAGCAGCGTCACATTCTGCAACTTCTTGCCCGGGGGCTGCACGATGATTTCGATACCGGTCTCCAGCAGATCCTCTTCGTCGGTCAGGTGCAGCTCGGCCCGGCCGCCACAGAACAGACGGGGAAAGACCTCCTGGAATTTGGCATTGATCAGGTTGTAGGTCTCCAGGAAACGCTGGCGGGTGGTGCGATTGATACGCTGGATAGCCTGCTGCAGGCCGCGCAGCGACTCTTCCAGATCATCCTTCTGACCGTTAAGAAAAGTAAAACGTTCCTCCATCCCGGCGCACTCGTCGATCGCCATCAGATTGACCTCGCCCATCTCGTCCAGAAGCCGCTGCAGTTCCACCTGGCGGGCCAGGCTTGCCCTTTCGTCAAATGCTGCTGACTCCAGCTTTGCCAGCGCTTCAGTCATGGTGATGCGACTCCGCTCCTGCAGTCCCTGCTCCAGATGTTCAGACTGCAGCGTCAGAGTCGAAAAGCGGAGGTTGAGGTCGGCCTGCGACTGCCGGACGGCATCGCTCTCTTCGCGGTTCTTCTTGAGCTGCGCCTCGATCAGGTTCAATGCGGCGCCCGCCTCCTCGAAGCGGCCGCGAACAACTGTCAACCGGCTCTCAGACCCGGCCTGTTCCAGAACGAGGCTTTCCAGCCGCTCCGCAGCGGCGTCCATTTCCCTTTGAAGCTGCACTCTGGCGGCATTACCGGATTCGATCTCCTGCCGGTCGGCGGCCATGCGCCGCACGATCTCCTCCGTACGCTGCTCCAGTTCGGACAGTGCGCGCAGGCCGGCATCATGCTGTTCCCTGACCGTAGCGGTCTGAACCCGGATAGCGGTCACTTTTTCGCGGGCGGAGGCCAGCTGCAGACGGCGGGCGTCAAGCTCCCCCTTCAGGCGGGATGTTTCCCCCTCCAGCAGCTTCGAGGCGTCGCCGGTCCGGGTCTGCTGCTCCCCAGCCAGCTTCAGCTCAGCCTCCAGAGCGGTCTGCTCCTCGTTGAGATTCCCGGCTTCCAGGGACTGCACCTCCAGCCGCTCGGCAATGCGGGCGGCTTCATCAACAGCCTGCTGGCGGTCCTTGAGCAGCCCGGTCAGCTTCAGTTCCGCTTGGTGCAGCAGCGCTCCGCCGCTCTTAAGCTCCTCAGCCACCTCCTGACTCTGACGCCGCAGGTCATCGCGTTGCATGCCGAGGGACGCGGTCGCCTCTTCCAGTCTGGCCACGGCCAGCTCCAGCTCCCTGATCTCGCGTTTCTTGTGGATCAATCCCTTATTGACCTGTTCGCCTGAACCGCCGCTGACAATCCCCCCCTGGGCGACCATGTCGCCGTCGCGGATGACGAAGATCAGGCTGGGATTCTGCCGGGCCAGCCCAAGCGCCGAGCCGATGTCATCCGCCAGCATGACGGGCGCCAGCAGGTTGCGGATCAATCCGGCATACGGCCCGTCCACCTGCACCTGTTCCACCAGAGGAGCGGCTCCGGTCACCCGGGGCGGCGAGGCGGCCGGAAATTCCAGCGGCAGGGCAATCCCGGCCCGGCCGCCATTGTTTGCCTTCAGAAACTCCAACGCCCCGAGGGCATCCCGGTCGTCGGAGCAGAGGATGCACTGCAGCCGCTCCGCCAGGGCCGACTCAAGCGCCGGTTCGAGTTCGGTGGGGGCTTGGATCGCATCGGCAAGTACACCACTGAAACGGGAGCGGACGGCAGCATCCTTCATCAACGTGCGGGTCCCCTGACCAAAGCCGGCAAACTGGGCTTCCAGCTCTTTAAGCGAATGGAGCCGCGAGGAGCCGCGGTTCAACTCGTCCCGGCCTGTCTGCCATCCCTTCTCCACCTCCGGAAGCCGCATCTTCAGATCTTTTTCCCGGTCGCGCAGGATGGATAGCCGGCTCTGCAGCGTTTCCTGCTCCTGCTGACCGGCCGCTATTCCTTTCTCCAGCGCTTCCCCTGTCTGACGCAGCAGTTCGCGGCGCTCGGCCAGCTGCATTGCTTCGCGGGCATGGCGGTCAGTCCGTTCACGGAGCGCCGCCAATCGTTTCTGGGCGTTCTCAAATCGGCTCTTGAACTGGGCCGCCTCGGCCAGAGCGGTAAAAAGTTCCCGGCGCCGCTCTTCCAGGTCCCGGTTCAGCCCCTCTTCGGCCTGTTGGTGGCCGGCCAGCGCCTCCTCGGCCTGTTCCAGTTCCGTCTGTATTCCGGCGGCGTCTACAGCACCTGTATCGCGGCGAAGCTCCAGCAGCTCCCGTTGTTCACCGAACTCCTTCAGCAGTTTATCCAGCTCGGCTGATTCGGCCGCCAGCCGTGCCAGGCGGCCATCCAGACCGGCCAGCTCCTTGCGCTGGAACTCCAGCCCGTTTCCGGTCGTACCGAACTCGCTCCTGACGCGAAAAATATCCTCCTGGGCGGCGGCAAGCATTTTTTCCGCTTCCAGCAGCGTGACACGGGCCTCCTCGGCCTGCGCTTCCCGCACTGAAGAGGCGGCGAAGACCTCGCGGACGCGCCGGTTGAGTTCCGCAAGCTCCTGTTCCGCTGCCCCCCGCTGGTTCCGCGTTTCACGATACTCCCGCGCCGTAAAGAGCAGCTCTATTTCACGCAGCTCGTCGCGAATCTCCCGGAATTTTTCTGCTTTTTTGGCCTGGCGCTGTAACGACGCCAACTGACGCCGGATCTCTCCCAGAACATCCGCCAGACGGGCCAGATTTTGGCGGGTTCCCTCGATCTTCTTGAGCGCCAGCTGTTTGCGCGACTTGAATTTGGTAACCCCGGCCGCCTCCTCGATCAAAAAGCGGCGCTCCTCCGGCCGCGAATGGAGGATCTGGCCGATCTTTCCCTGTTCGATGATCGAATAGGCACGGGTGCCGACACCGGTATCCATGAAGAGTTCGGTTATGTCCAGCAGACGGCAGGGGGTTTTGTTTATCAGATAATCGCTCTCGCCATCGCGGTAGAGCCGGCGGGTGAGCTGGATTTCGGCATAATCGAGATACTTGGCCGGCGCACGGCCATCCTCGGTGGAGAAGACCAGTGACACCTCGGCCACACCCAGTGGCCTGCGGTTCTCACTGCCGACAAAAATCACATCCTCCATCGCCTTGCCGCGCAGGTTCTTGGCGGATTGTTCCCCCATGCACCAGCGGATAGCATCGACGATATTCGACTTGCCGCAGCCGTTCGGGCCGACCACGCCGGTCACATTCTGCTGGAAGTCCAGCACGATTTTGTCGGCGAATGATTTGAACCCGGATATTTCAAGCCGTTTGATTTTCACTGCAAAACCATGATAGCTAACCAGACGAGTGGATTATCAAGATGCCGGACCGGCCGGATTCGGAGTCGGAGCCATCATCGGCGCAACCCAAGCATGGAAGAATAACCATTCAAGACCTGTATCGTCAATACATTTCAGGCCGAAAGCCCCCTCTAGAGGCATACCTTGAGAATCTGTTCCATGTCTGTGTATCCCGCCAGCACCTTCATGATGCCGTCCATCTTGAGGGTCCACATCCCCTCCTGCTGGGCAAGCGCCTTGAGCTTCTGGGCGTCGGCGTTCTCCTTGATGGCACGCTTGATCGCCGGCGTACCGACCATGAGTTCATGCAGGGCAATGCGGCCGTGGTATCCGCTGCCGTTGCATCTCTCGCATCCGACAGGCGCCATCAGGGAGGCCTTTTCAAAAGAAGGGACCAGGTCGGAACACTGGCCGGACTCGCGCACAAATGCTTCGACCAGCTCATCGTACCTCCGCCGGCCGGATTTGAGCGGTTTCTTGCACGCATCACACAGCGTGCGGGCCAGCCGCTGGGCAATCACCATCAGAATCGCATCGGCAAAGTTGAAGGCGTCCATCCCCATGTCAATCAGGCGGACCACCGTTTCCGGGGCGCTGTTCGTGTGGAGCGTGCTGAAGACCAGGTGCCCGGTAAGAGACGATTCTATGGCGATCTTTGCCGTTTCGGCGTCCCGCATTTCACCGATCATAATGACATCCGGGTCGGCCCGCAGAAAGGAGCGCAGCGCCTCGGAAAAGGTGAAGCCGATCTTGTAGTTGACCTGAACCTGGCGCAGCCCCGACTGCGTGATCTCCACGGGATCCTCGACCGTCCAGATCTTTCTGTTCGGTTTGTTGATGTGACCGACGGCTGAATGAAGCGTCGTGGTCTTGCCGGAACCGGTGGGACCGACGCACAGGATCAGGCCGTACGGCTTGCTCAGAATCTGCTTGAAGTGGTCGAGATTGTACGGCATCAGCCCCATTCCATCGACTGGGAACGGCTTTGAGGCGGACAGAAGACGCAGGACCGCATCCTCGTTCCCCCCTATGGTGGGTGTTATCTCGACACGGTACTCCAGCTTGCGGTGTTCATAGCTGATCATGATCTTGCCGCTTTGAGGCTTCCGGTGCTCCGCTATATCGAGGCCGGAGATGATCTTGATGCGGGAGATGATCGCGTGCTTGAAGGTGGAAGCGATGGAAAGAAGCTCGGCACATTCCCCGTCGATGCGATAGCGGACCGTAACGGGCTGTTTTCCGGTTCCCGGTTCGAAGTGGATATCCGACGCACCCTTCTTGTGGGCATCGATAAGTATCTTGTTGATCAGGGAGATGATCTTTGAGTCCGGCTCGATGAACATGGATCCTTCCGGATCCTCCTCAAGCGCCACCGACTGGCCTTCTTCGGTCATTTCCTCGAGCAGCGAGTCGACCGAGTTTTTGCTATGGTAGTAGTAACGGTCGATGGCTGCCTTGATCTGGTCACGGGTGGCAACCACCATATCAATAAAGTAGTTGGTGCTGAAGCGCAGACTGTCGCTGATCGTATGATCCGTCGGGTTTGAGGTGGCCACCCGCAGATTGCGGCCGGCTATATCGAGCGGCAAGACCTGCAGCCGGGAAACTATTCCCTCCGACAGGGTTCTCAGCGCCTCGTTAGTGGGAACGACCGTCTCCAGGTCAACGAATTCCATTTCAAACTTGGTCGCCAGCGCCAGAAGAAGCTGCTCCTCGGTGACATACCCGAGGCTGATGAGAAGTTCACCGACCCGGACCTTCCTGCCGGCTTTCTGGCTCGCCAGCGCCTTCTCGATCTGCTCGTGCGTCACCAGGCCGGATTCGATGAGGATATCGCCGATCTTGACATTGCGGGGAATAACTCCTTTCCGCGACACACCCTGCAGCGTTTTTTCGATCACCTCCTGCGGAATGTCGGCCTCCGTCGCAACAACTTCGCCCACGCGCCTGCTCCTGAGTGTCTCCTGTTTTTGCAAGGTTTCCCTGATGCTTTCATCCGAAACCGTCGTCTGCTCATGGATGATCTGCCCGATGCGACGCTTCTGGCTTCGGTAGCGAACGCCGCTCGTAGAGAAAAAAATGGTCCGGAACGGGGCGTCGATGTCCGTGAGGATGCCGATGAACCCCTTTTCGAACTTCCTGTCGTTAAGCACCACCACCTGAAACGTCTCCCCGGTGGTGGTTGCTACTTCCTCAATCGATATGCTTTTTCCAGTCTGTGCCCATAAAGGGATGCTCGGGAAACAGATGTAGCACACCTCCTCCAGGGAGAAGGTATGCTTTTGATTGGAGTCATCAATTATGACATCGATTTGAATGCTGTTTCTGTCAAATATACTTGCCAGCAGCGCTTCGAAATAATGTCCGTCCTTCAGGTGAATGACCAGTTTGCTGTTCATAGCCGAATTCTCCGTTTTCACGCGCTAAAATCATGAACACCATCGCGCGGCAACTTTTCAGTCAATTAATATATACCACAGAATTATTTGATTGATTGGCTCACCGGTGTACTCTGCGCATTGCCAGGCCGGACCACAGTGGCGGCTGCCGACTTTGCTCCGATAAAATCATGGATTGCGAATATGCCCGGCCATGCTACAATTTATGCAGAAGAGCCATTAATGCTGTATGAAGGAGGATGCCATGTCAGAAAGACTGCTGGTGCCGTCAATTGAAATGCGGCTCGGATCACTGCTGGAGTTTAACCGCAGGAAGGACGAGAACAATGCTTCCCGCGGTAAAACGCGGCCCACCATAACCATTTCTCGCGAGTTCGGCTGCGAGGCGTACCCGATGACGGAATGCCTCAAGGAGATTATGGAGAAGAAAACCGGCCAGCCCTGGGCGGTCATGGACAAGGCGCTGCTGGAGGAGGTGGCGAAGAATCACCAACTGTCGGAAGAGATCGTAAACAGCCTGGGTGAAAAGAAGAGCCGCATACTGGATGAGGTTCTCGCCACGTTCTCATCGCACTGGAAGAGCGAGAAAGACTATTTCCGCCTGCTCTGCAAACATGTATTTTCGCTGGCGGAAGGGGGTAACGCCATCATTGTCGGGCGGGGGAGCAGCATCGTCACGCAGCCGCTCAAAAACTGCTACCATTTCCGGGTATTCGCCTCCCACCAGTTCAAGGTAGCGTCGATCGCCAGAAGGCTGAATATATCACGGGACGAGGCCGAAAGCGTCGTCGAGAAGAATCAGAAGCAGCGCGATGCCTTCGTCCACGACTACTTCAACCTTGATCCCAGGGACCAGCGCTTCTATCATCTGGTCTTCAACAACGACAAAAACTCTCCGGAGCGGATCGCGCAAATGATTGCGGAGTATGTGACGGCGGGGTGAAATGTCAGGGCTGTTTGAAACATCTCTTCCTGCGTGCATTCATGAACAAAACGGCCAGAGCGACGGATGAAAATGCCGCTCCGGCGTAAAAAGTCATCGCCGGGCCGGCCATAACCCATAAGCCGCCGGCGATGACGCTGGCCGCAAGCGCCGAAATGCCGCTTACCAGATTGAAGACACCGAAGGCGGTACCACGCAGATCGGCGGGTGCGGCGTCGGCAACCATTGTAGAGAGAAGCCCCTGGGTAGCCCCCATATGCAGGCCCCAAACAGCCACGCCAAGGAACACCCCCCATACATTGCCGGCCACGGCAAGGACCAGATCGGCAATAATGAGAAAGGCGATGCCCCAGGCAAACAGCTTATGCCGGCTGCCGTTGTCGGAGAGCCTGCCGAAAGGGTAGGCACTTACAGCGTAGACCACGTTCATCACGATAAGAACTAGCGGTACCCAGGTTACCGGCAGCCCCAAGCCTTGCCCCCGCAGCAGCAGAAAAGCCTCTGAAAAACGGGCAAGAGTCAACAGCGCGGCAAACATGACAACCCACCAGAAGCCGGCAGACAACTGCCGCAGGTTCCCGGAATTGATGGGAAACCTTGCCTGCACGGCTTGGCGCGCCGATTCCGGCTCCTCGACTCCAAAGACGATCAGCAGTACGCATATGAAGGCAGGAACCGCCGCTACCCAGAACACCATGCGGAAGTTGTTATGCGTGGCATACATCAGCACTATGGCCAGCAACGGCCCGGCAAAGGCGCCGACCGTGTCCATTGACTGACGCAGTCCGTAGGCCGCCCCGCGCATTTCCTGCGGTGTTATGTCGGCAATCAGCGCATCCCGTGGTGCGCCGCGAATTCCCTTGCCGATGCGGTCCAGAAAACGTGCCGTGAGGACCTCGCTAATGCCGGTAGCAAGGGGAAACAGCGGCTTGGACAGCGCCGCCAGGCCGTAACCCAGAAGCACCAGAGGTTTTCTGCGGCCAATCCAGTCGGAAATTACACCGGAAAAGACCTTGGCGATCGAGGCGGTGGCCTCGGCGATCCCTTCGATCAGCCCGACCGACAGAGCTCCGGCGCCCAACACCGTGACCAGAAACATCGGCAGCAGGCCGTGAATCATCTCCGAGGAGAGATCCATGAAAAGGCTCACCAGGCCGAGCGCTATGACACCTCTGGGGAGGCGGTTAGTAGCCATTGGTCAATTTTTCTTTCATGTCATCATCCCGATGGTCATAAGTTTTGCCGTTATCATGTTCATATAACTACTGTCAGCGGCCAGCAGCTCCGACGCTAACCGGCACGCAGTTTCTTCGCGCGTCCGGTTGAGTGCGTTGCTGAACGTTGCGGAGCTTCAATAAGTCTGCCACTGACATACTTATGTAGAACACTGGCTATAAGCGTCTGGTAGGGCATGCCTTCCTCTGCTGCTCGCGTTTGAACATCTTCAAGGTCGCGAGAAGAAAGACGGATGTTGATTCGTTTGTCTTTAGAAAGCGTAGCAGCAGCAGTTGCAGCATATCGGGCTATCTCTTCATTGAGATTTGGTACTGAATGCCATTCTCCCTTTTCGAAGGAAGTAAGGATATCCTCTTCATATTTTGCTTCTTTAGTTTTCATGGTTTGTTACCTCTGTTAGATACTTCTTAGTGGCAATTCGGCTTGGAATTATCGTCTTGAGAAAAATTTCTTTGTCCGTCTCGACGAAAGGCACCAAATAGGCATACCCTCGAATCCGGACGACGTAAATGCGCTGGTTCGGGTACTGTTCTCTGTTTGGATGTAATACAACATCAAGAAGAGCGCCATGAGACATGGCTGCCAGCACCTCTTCAAAAGACACCCCTCGTTCCAATATGAGGCGGATATTCTTTTCGGTATTCCAATTGATAGACTTCATGATGCAATCATATCCAAAAGTGTGCCTTTTGTCTTCATTTTTTGTTTCGCCCAACCAGGAGTTATTTGATTGTGTTACTCATCATAACTCGTTCCTATTTAAGTGCATAAATCTCAACAAGATCGCCCTCAAACGTTGAAATTCGAATTATATATGTAACAATTCAGAACCATTCAGCAACTGCTCGGCCATGTCGACACCGGAACTACCATGATATATACCCACGTCACCTACAGAATTTTCCAGGTGTGCGCAGTCCCCTGGACCAGAGATAAACGGCAATTTGCGAGGCTCGACAATAGTTCTTGGCATTGCGGGCAAGTAGTCGTAACGTGAGATAAAAGGGATCATGCGGAGGAGCAAAAATGAGCTGCCCGGAGTTTCGCTCCATACCTGACATGCTCAGGCACAATGCCGGGGAATTCGGCGCCAGGCTGGCCCTCAAATACCGCAAACAGGGAGCCTTTGTCACGCTGACGTATGCCGCCTTCTACGAGCGGGTTTTGATGGTGGCGAGGGGGCTCGGCAAGATGCGGGTCAGGCCGGGAGACCGGATAGCCATCCTCTCGGAAAACCGGGTCGGCTGGGTCATCGCCGACATGGGGATCCTCTGTGCGGGCGCTGTTACCGTGCCGATCTATCCGACCAATACTCCCGAACAGATCGAACGGATGCTCAGCGACTCCGGGGCCAGAATCCTGTTCATATCCGGAAAATTCCAGTACACCAAGCTGCTCAAGATCAGGGACGCGCTGCCGGGGCTGGAGCTGGTCGTGTCGTTCGAGCGGTTTATCGGCGAACCCTCCCTGCCGGTCACCACCTTCTACCAGCTCTCCGAAATCGATTCTCCCATCAGCGCCGAAGAGAAGAAAGAGCTTGAGGCGGGCATCGACCGGATCAATCCGGATGACATGATGACGCTGATCTATACGTCCGGCACCACCGGCGCGCCGAAGGGGGTCATGCTCTCCCACTTCAACATTCTGATCAATGTCAGGTACCTGACCGACCAGAGCGGCGTGATCGGCAAGGATGATGTTCTGCTCAGTTTTCTCCCGTTGAGTCATACACTGGAAAGGACGGCCGGCTACTACCTCCCGATCTGCAACGGCGCGCTGATGGCGTTTGCCGACAGCATCGAAAAGGTTCCGGAGAATATGGTGGAGATCCGCCCCACCATCATGATCTGCGTTCCCCGCCTGTTCGAGAAGATTTATTACCGGATCTTCGAGACTGCCCACCAGATGCCGGTTATCAAGAAGAACCTGTTCCACTGGGGGGTCGCCGTCGGCAGGAAATATGTCGCGGCAACCTATATCGACAAACGCCCCTCCACGCTGCTCAACCTTGAATACGCGCTGGCCGACCGGCTGATCTTCAGAAAACTCAGGGCCAGGTTCGGCGGCAACATGAAGCTGTTCTGCTCGGGCGGCGCCCCCCTGGACAGAAACATCAATGAATTCTTCTGGATCATCGGCATCCCGATTTTTGAAGGGTACGGCCTGACCGAAACGAGTCCGGCCCTCTGCTTCAACAATTTCGAACATGTCCGCTTCGGTTCGGTCGGGGTCGCTCTTAAAGAGACGGAATTCAGGATCGCCGGGGATGGCGAAATACTGGTCAAGGGTCCGCAGGTCATGCTCGGCTATTACAACGATCCGGACGCGACGACCGAGGCGATGCAGGACGGCTGGCTGAAGACCGGCGATGTCGGACGCATCGAGGACGGCTTCATCTACATTACCGACCGGAAGAAAGATCTGATCATAACCGCCGGGGGAAAAAACATCGCCCCTCAGCCGATCGAGAACGCCCTGAAGATGGACAAGTACATAACCTCGGCTTATCTGTACGGCGATCGCAGACCTTTTCTGACCGCCCTGATTGTCCCGAACATGGAGCGGTTGCTGGAATTTGCCAAAGAAAAGCATATCCACTATTACGAGCTTGATGACCTGGTTATGCATGAGCCGGTTCAGAGGCTGTTCGAGCAGAGGCTGGCCGAGATCAACAGCCGTCTGGCACCGTATGAAACCATCAAGAAGTTCGTTCTGCTGGCCCATGATTTTTCCATCGACGGTGGCGAGCTAACCCCGACGCTGAAGCTGAGACGCAAGATTATCTATGAAAAATACCGGCAGAGGATAGAAAATCTGTACATCGATCACAGCAATTAAAGACGCCGCCCAATAGGTGACGACAGGGAGGATATAATGAGACAGATAAACAGGGTAGCGGTTCTGGGAGCGGGGGTGATGGGGGCGACCATCGCCGCACACCTCGCCAATGCGGGCATTCAGACCCTCCTGCTCGATATTGTGCCGCCGGAGCCGAGCGATGCCGAAGCGGCAGCCGGACTGTCAATAACCGACGGCAGGGTGCGCAACCGCATCGCGGCTGCCGGACTGGACGGGCTGATGAAAATGATACCGCCCCCCCTCTTCCTGCCGGGGTATGCGGCCAACATCGAAATCGGCAATTTTGACGATGACATGCAAAAGCTGAAGGAGTGCGACTGGGTGATCGAGGTGGTCATCGAGAATATGGCGATCAAGAAACGGCTCTTCACCGAAAAGGTCGTGCCGAACCTGAAGGCGGGGGCGATCCTCTCCACCAACACCAGCGGGCTGTCGGTCAACGAGATGGCGGAATGTCTGCCGGATGAACTCCGCAAGAGCTTCCTGGTCACGCATTTTTTCAACCCGCCCCGCTATATGCGCCTGCTGGAGATTGCTCCCTGCTCCGACACCGCTCCGGAGGTGGTCGCCTTCATGGCCGGCTTTATCGCCGGGCGGCTCGGGAAGGGAATAGTTTACGCCAAGGATACTCCCAACTTCGTCGCCAACCGCATCGGCGTCTATGCCATCTGCAACTGCGTCCGCACGATGATGGCGATGGGGATGACCGTCGAGGAGGTCGATGCCGTCGCCGGACCGGCCACCACCCGCCCCAAAAGCGCCGTCTTCCGCACCGCCGACCTGGTGGGCATCGACACGCTGACGCATGTCGCCGGAAACTCCTTCGATCTGCTGGCGGCTGACGAACAGCGCAACATCTTCAAATTACCCGATTTCGTCGGGGAGATGGTGGCAAAGGGGCTGCTGGGGAACAAGAGCAGGCAGGGGTTCTACAAGAAGGTCAAGGGAGAGCAGGGTCAGGAGTTTTTTTATTACGATTACACCACAGGTGAGTATGCCCCATCGCAGCGCCCCAAATTTGCCTCGATCGAAGCGGCCAAGGCAATCTACGATCCGGCCGCCCGTCTCCGGGCGGTCGTCACCGGCACCGACAAGGGGGCCGAATTCGCCTGGACAACCCTGCGCGACACGCTGATCTATACCTTCAACCGGATTCCGGAAATCGCCGCCGACATCGTCAACATCGATAATGCGATGAAGTGGGGCTTCAACTGGGAGCTTGGTCCCTTCGAAATGCTGGACGCAATCGGCGTCCCCTATTTTGCGGAGCGGGCCGGCAAGGATGGCGTGCAGGTACCCGCCGGGCTCAAAGCGGTCGAGCGCTTCTACAAGTTCGAAAACGGACGCAATTATTACTATGCTATCCAGGAGGGCGAGTACCGCGAGGTGCCGCAAAAGCCGGGACACATCAGCCTCTCCATCCTCAGGGGAAACAACAGGGAAGTGGAAAAGAACAGCGGCGCCTCGGTGATCGATCTGGGTGACGGCGTATTCTGTCTTGAGTTCCACTCCAAGATGAACACCATCGGCAGCGAGATCCTCTCCATGATCCATAAGGCGATCAAGCGCACGGAAGAAGAGGGTGTGGGCCTGGTAATCGCCAACGATGGCGCGATGTTTTCCGCCGGCGCCAACCTGATGCTGCTGGTGATGGCGATCGCCGAAGGCGCCTTCGATGAGATCGCCACGACGGTCAAGGGGTTCCAGAAGGCGATGATGGCGATAAAATATGCGAAGATCCCGGTCGTGGCCGCTCCGCACAACATGGTGTTCGGCGGCGGCTGTGAAATCTGCCTGCACGCCGATGCCATCATCCCGCATGCCGAAACCTACATGGGGCTGGTTGAACTTGGCGTCGGCCTGCTTCCTGCCGGCGGCGGCACCAAGGAGATGGCGATTCGCGCGGTCAGGCTGGCCGAGGAGTACGAGACGGACGCCACCCCGTTCGTCTTCAGGAATTACATGAACATCGCCATGGCCAGGGTCAGCGGGTCGGCCGCCGAGCTCGAGACTATGGGGTACATGCGCCAGGGGGACGCCGTCACGATGGACCTCGACAAGCGTATCCATGACGCGAAGCTGAAGGCGATTTCGCTGGCCGCCAACTACCGTCCAGGCCGGCCGCTGACCGGACTGAAGGCGCCCGGCCGGAGCGTGGCCGCCTCCATCAAGTCGCAGCTCTGGAACCTGCGGCAGGGGGGCTTCATCTCCGAGTATGACCAGTACCTGGCCGGCATGGTTGCCGACGTCATCACCGGCGGAGATGTCCCGGCCGGCACCCTGATCACGGAGGAGTACCTGCTGGACCTGGAGCGCGAGGCCTTTGTGCGGCTCTGCGGGCAGAAAAAGACCCTGGAGCGGATCCAGCATATGCTCAAGAAGGGGAAACCGCTGCGGAATTAAGCGTCATGTTCCCTTCGACTCCGCTCAGGGAACGGTCGTTGGTGGAGTCGTTGGCTGAGCGGAGTCGAAGCCTGCAGATTTAACTAGATTAGTTATAGACAAACGGAGGTCTTACATGAGAAACGCATATATTCTGGCCGCCTACCGCACCCCCGGCTGTCGGGCGAAAAAGGGGAAACTGAAGGATGTTCGTCCGGACGATCTGGCGGCAATCGCCATCAAGGGACTGCTGGAGAGATCCGGAACAGACCCGCACGATGTTGAAGATGTCATTATCGGCTGCGCCTTCCCGGAAGGGGAGCAGGGGATGAATGTCGCCCGGGTGGCGGCGCTGAAGGCCGGCATGCCGGTCGAGGTTCCGGCGCAGACGGTCAACCGTTTCTGCTCCTCCGGCCTGCAGACGATCGCCACGGCGGCCGAACGGATCATGGCGGGGTTTGCCGACTGCATCATCGCCGGAGGCACCGAGAGCATGTCCATGATTCCGATGGGGGGAAACAAGTACAGCGCCAACCCCTCACTGGTGGCGAACTGGCCGGAAACCTTCGCCTCGATGGGGATTACCGCGGAGCTGGTCGCCGAAAAATACGGGGTCGGCCGCGTGGAGCAGGACGCCTTTGCCGCCGCCAGCCATGCCAAGGCCGCCGCGGCCATCGCGGCGGGGAAATTCAGGGACGAAATCATCCCGGTGGAAGTCGAGAACTGCCTCCTTATAGACGGCAAGATGAAGAGGAGCACGGAACTGGTCGATACCGATGACGGGGTGCGCAGCGATACTACCGCCGCCGTGCTGGCCGGTCTGAAGCCGGTCTTCAAGGCGAACGGTTCGGTCACCGCTGGCAATTCCTCCCAGATGACCGACGGCGCCGCGGCGGTGCTGGTCGTTTCGGAAGAGTACCTAAAAAGGAGCGGCAAAAAGGCGCTGGCCCGCTTCGTCGCCTTTGCGGTCAAGGGTGTGGCCCCCGAGCTGATGGGAACCGGCCCGGTAGTCGCCATCCCGGCGGCGCTGAAGCTGGCCGGTCTGTCACTGAACGACATCGGCCTGATCGAGCTGAACGAGGCCTTCGCGGCGCAATCGCTGGCCTGCATCAAGGAGTTGGGACTGGATCCGTCAAAAGTCAACGTCAACGGCGGGGCAATCGCCCTCGGCCATCCGCTCGGCTGCACCGGGGCCAAGCTGACCGCCGGCATCCTCCACGAGATGCAGCGCACCGGCACCCGCTACGGCATGGTATCGATGTGCATCGGCGGCGGCATGGGTGCCGCCGGGATATTCGAGAGGGTGTAGCCACACGCCCCCCTCCAACCTCCCCCCGCTGGGTGGAGGCTTTAATTCCCTCCCCCAGCGGGGGAGGGCTAGGGAGGGGGAAGGAACAATGCAGCAGAAGCAACAATACACCACACAAGAGGGGACCATGGCCGTAAAACTATTCAAGGGCGCCGAATATCTGATCACCGCTGCGGACAAGGACGACGTCTTTACGCCGGAGGATTTCAGTGATGAGCATCGGCAGATCGGCGCTACTACCGAGCAGTTCGTCTTGAGCGAGGTTATCCCGCATCGCAAAGAGCTGGAGCAGCACAATCTGCCGCTGATGGTTGAGCTGATGAAAAAGTGCGGCGAACTGGGGCTGCTGATGATTGACACCCCCGAGGAGTACGGCGGGCTGGAGCTGGACAAGGCCACCAGCATGCTGGCGGCCGAAAAGCTGGCCCAGGCCGGCTCGTTTTCCGTGACCTACTCCGCCCACACCGGCATCGGCACGCTCCCGCTGGTTTATTACGGCACCAAAGAACAGAAAGAGAAATATCTCGGCAAAATAATTTCCGGCGAATGGATCGCGGCCTACTGCCTGACCGAACCGGGCTCGGGGAGCGACGCGCTCGGGGCGGCGGCGACCGCCACCCTCTCACCGGACGGGAAGCATTACCTCCTCAACGGCACCAAACAGTTCATCACCAACGGCGGCATCGCCAACCTCTACACCGTCTTTGCCAAGATCGACAAACAGCACTTCACCTGCTTCCTGGTCGAGCGGAATACCGAGGGCTTAAGCATTGGACCGGAAGAGAACAAGATGGGGGTCAGGGGGACATCCACCACCCAGATTGTCCTGGAGGACGCCAGGGTCCCGGTGGAAAACCTGCTGGGAGAGATCGGCAAGGGGCACAAAATCGCCTTCAACGTCTTGAATGTCGGGCGCTTCAAGCTGGGCGCCGCCGTCACCGGTGCGGCCAAGCTGGCACTGGCCACCGGGATCAAATATGCCAACGAGCGCAAAGCCTTCGGAGTAACAATCGGCAGCTTCGGTGCCATCCAGGAGAAGATTGCCGACATGAGCGCCGCCATTTTCGCCTCGGAATCGCTCGTCTATCGCCTGGCCGGCCTGATCGACGACCGTCTCGCCACCCTCCCGAAGGGCACCCCCGACTATTATGAATCCTATCAGCAGGGGATCGAAGAATATTCCGTCGAATGCGCCATCGCCAAGGTCTTCTGCAGCGAGGTGCTGGCTGATGTCGCGGATGCCGTCGTCCAGATTCACGGCGGCTACGGCTTCATTCAGGAATATGCCGCCGAGGGGTACTATCGCGACGAGCGGATCAACCGGATCTGGGAGGGAACCAACGAGATCAACCGGCTGCTGATCCCCGGCATTATTCTTAAGCGCGCCATGAAGGGGGAGATCCCGCTCCAGCGGGAGGCCATGAAGGCCTTTGAATCACTTATGTCGCCCTCGTTTGACGAGCCTGACGATACCGTTCCATTTGCGGCGGAGAAAGCGCTGGTCGCCAACCTGAAGCAGGCCTTCCTGGTGCTGGCCGGGAGCGGCGTGCAGAAATTCATGGACAAGATCAGGGACGAGCAGGAGATCCTGCTGGCCGTCGCCGATCTGGCTATCAACATCTTCGCGGTCGAAAGCGCTGTGCTGCGTGCCGAAAAGATCCTGCCGAAATCGAGCGAGAGCAAAAAGGCATCCGTCACCGCCGCGGTTAAGGTGTTCTCCTTCAACGGCGCCGAAAAGGCGGCTTCCGCCGCGCGCCGCGCCGCCTACTACATCGGGGAGGGTGACACCCTGGCCATGCTGCTGGCCGGCATCCGCAGGTTCACCAAATACGACGCCACCGGGCTGCTGCAGGCAAAACGCCGGCTGGCAGCGGCCTCCATCGAATCGGAGAAGTATATTTTCTGACCGGAAAGCGGCTCCTGCAAAAAATGGGGGTATTTTGCCCCCCTCCCATCCACCGGTATCATGACGGCTCAATCTCTGTCGCGGCCGTGCTCTTTCCTGTCGCACGGTTACATAAGCAATTTGCACTCGCCGGCAACATCGGCTAGAATCAGACGTTGCCCAGCCCGGCGGGATTACCAATACATGTCGCACCGCATGAAGCCGGAAAAATGACGAGGCCCGAAGCTATGCTGACCGATACGCCGCACAATCTCCCTCTTATAATCGGCCATCGCGGCGCATCGCGCGAAGCGCCGGAGAACACGCTGGAATCCTTCCGCCTGGCCTGGGATCAGGGAGCGGATGGAATCGAGGCCGATTTCCGCCTGACGGCCGATGGCCGGATCATCTGCATGCACGATGAGACCACCGGACGAACGACCGGCGTGGATCTGAAGATCGCCGACACCCCCCTGAATGAACTGCGCCGCCTGGACGCGGGACTCTGGAAAGGTCTCGCCTGGTCCGGCGCGGTTATACCAACCCTCGATGAGGTACTGGCCGCCATTCCGCCCGGAAGCTGGTTTTTTATCGAGATCAAGAGCGGACCGGAAATCATCCCCTTTCTGAAAAGGGTACTGCAGGGGTCGGGACAGCCTCCGGAGCGGATCAGGCTGTTGTCGTTCAGTGCCCAACTGATCGCGGAACTTAAAATACGGCTTCCGGAGTGGCGCGCCTGCTGGCTCTGCGACTACCGCCACAGCTTGCTGTACGATATCTGGCGTCCCTCCCGGGCTGATTTATTAGACACACTCCGCCGCTCCGGTGCCGACGGCCTGGCCAGCGCCAACCGGGCGTTCCTCGATCGGAATCTGGCTGACACTCTTAAAGGGCACGGCAAGGAGCTGCATGTCTGGACCGTTGACCGGCCGACGGCTGCCCGGCACCTCTGCGCACTGGGTGTTGACTCGATCATGACCAACCGTCCCGGATGGCTGCGCCGGCAGCTGGCAGGGTACCCGGCGCCATGAATCCATCACGGGCAGAGCTGCTGCAAAGGCTGGAGGAGCGTTCGGAACCCTGGGATATCATCGTGATCGGCGGGGGCGCAACCGGGCTTGGAACGGCGGTCGATGCGGCCAGCCGGGGCTACCGCACCCTGCTGCTCGAGCAGGGGGATTTCGCCTCCGGAACATCTAGCCGCAGCACCAAACTTATCCATGGCGGAGTGCGCTACCTGCGACAGGGCAACCTGGTTCTCGTCCGCGAGGCGCTGCGAGAACGGCGCCTCCTGCTGGAGAACGCCACTCACCTGGTTCATGACGTACCCTTTGTAATTCCGCTCTACAGGTGGTGGGAGCGCCCCTTCTACGGCATCGGCATGGCACTGTACGACCTGCTGTCGGGTGTTCATGGGCTGGGACATTCCCGGCACCTGAGCCGGGAAGAAACCATTGATCTTGTCCCGTCCGTCAGGCGGCAAAATCTTCGCGGCGGCATCGTCTACCACGACGGCCTGTTTGACGACGCCCGCCTGGCCGTCTGCCTGGCGCGAACAATGGCCGACCTGGGGGGAACCCCGCTCAACTACATGAAAGTCACCGCACTCGCCAAGACATCAGGGCGGATGACCACCGTCACCGCCATAGAGCGTGAAAGCGGCAGGGAGTACACTCTGTCCGGCCGGGCGGTGGTCAACGCCACAGGAGTCTTTTGCGATCAGGTGCGGCGCATGGACGAGCCGTCCTGCCCGCCTCTGGTCACGCCGAGCCAGGGAACGCATCTGGTTTTTGACCGATCGTTTCTCCCCGGCAGCTGTGCCGTCATGATTCCTCATACCGATGACGGAAGGGTGTTTTTCGCGATCCCGTGGTACGACCACGTCATTGTCGGCACCACGGACACCCCCATAGGCTCGGTTACGCCAGAGCCGGCTCCCTTACCGGATGAGGTTGATCTCCTGCTGGCCCACGCGCCGCGCTGCTTTGAACGCCAACCGGCCCGCTCCGATGTTCTCAGCTGTTTTGCCGGGCTCAGGCCGTTGGCCGGCGGAAAGAGCGGGCTGCCCACTTCAAAACTGAGCCGTGAATACCTGCTGTCCGTTTCGGTTTCGGGGCTGGTGACCATTACCGGCGGCAAGTGGACCACCTATCGCAGCATGGCCGTTGCCGCGGTTGATGCCGCAGCGGCGCGGGGCGGGCTCGATTCACGTCCATCGGTCACCCGTTCACTGCGCCTTCACGGGTGGGAGCCGCCATCTTCCCCAGAGGGATCATTGGACCGCTATGGCTCCGACCGAGGGCTGCTTGAACAGCTGACGGACGAACACCCTTCCTGGAGTGAACGGCTGCACCCCAGTCTCCCATACACGGCAGGTGAGATAGTCTGGGGAGTACGCTATGAATGGGCGCGGAACGTGGAAGATGTGCTGGCCCGGCGCACCAGGGCCCTGTTTCTGGACGCCGGAGCCAGCCGGGAAATTGCCCCCGGGGTGGCCGCTCTGATGGCGGCTGAACTCGGACTCGATCAGGCCTGGCAATCCCGGCAGCTGGAATCTTTCAACGCGGTTGCCGCGCAGTACCTTCCGGTTGAAAGAGCGGAAAAAAAGGACCGTCCATGAATTATTCCGCATATCTTGCCACGGGCCAGATGATTGCCCTGATGCAGAGCTTCTCCAAGATCAAGGTCAGAACCCACGGTCAGGAGTCGATTCCCGTCGGCTCAATCATCTTTGTCGTCAACCATTTCACCCGCATCGAAACGCTCCTGCTTCCCTACTATATCTATACCCACACGCACGTACCGGTCTGGTCGCTGGCTGACCACTCATTCTTTGAAGGCACTCTGAGCGGCTACCTGGCAAAAATCGGGGCGGTTTCAACCAAAAATCCGGATCGGGACCGCCTGATCGTCAAGACCCTCCTGACCGGCGAAAACAACTGGATCATTTTTCCCGAAGGTCAAATGGTCAAGGACAAGGAACTCTTCACCAAGCCCTCAATTTTCGGCCTGAACCGCGGCAAGCTGCGGCTTGCCCATACCGGGGCTGCAAATCTGGCGCTACGGACCGAATTTTATCGCAAGCGACTGAATTACCTGCTGACAGAAAACCCTGCAGAAGCAGAACGTCTGATGAACATGTTTCAGATTGAAAATATGATGCCTATTCTGACTGAAACGACATGGATCGTCCCGATCAACCTGACCTATTATCCCCTTCGTGCCCGGGAGAACGTGCTTAGCACACTTGCCGACCGCTTTGCCCATAATATCTCCGACCGGATGAGGGAGGAACTGTTGACCGAGGGAACCATGTTCTTCGAGGGGGTGAACATCGACATCCGCTTTGGTCAGGCCATCCCGGTGGCGGAGTATCTCGCCTCATCCAGAATCGCACAGGACATGTTCTCCCTGCGGCAGATCAATTTTGACGACAAGCTCCCATCCCTGCCGGTGATGCGCGGTGAGGCGGCGGCACTGATGCAGCGCTTCATGTCCGATATTTACAGTATGATCACGGTAAATCACGACCATCTTTTTGCATCGCTTCTCAAAGCGCTCCCCTTCAACAAAATCTCCGAAGATGATTTCAGGCGGCGGGTGTTTCTGCTGACCGATCTGGTTCCCGGCAAAACACTGGTACTATGCCACCAGAGCCTTGAGTTTGGCCAGGTTGCCCTGCTGACTGACGACCGGTATCATAAATACCGTGACTTCCTGGAGCTGGCTCGTGAAACCGGCGTTGTCCACTGCGAAAAGGGGTTTCTGTACAGAAATGCCGCCGGTTTGTCCGCAGGCAGCGAATTTCACCGGATTCGAATCAAAAATCCGCTCGGCGTGGCGGCAAATGAAGTACAGCTGCTGACTGATCTTAAACGCCAGGTACGATGGCTGGCGTGGCTGCCGGAAATGCTGATCCGGCACAGGGTCGCTGATATTCTGCTGCGTCAGGCCGTCGACCAGTTCGAGGCCGACTATTCACGGTTCTATCTCCCCGACCGGTCCAAAGAACGTGATATCGGCGCGCCGCTTCTGCTGAAGGGCACTTCCCGGCGGCTGGGCATTGTGCTTGTACACGGCTTTCTGGCGGCACCCCGCGAAATGCTTGAGCTTGCTACCAGTTTGCACGACAAGGGATATTGGGTGTACTGTGTCCGCCTACGCGGGCATGGAACGGCGCCTGAAGACCTTGCCACACGTAAAGGGTGCGACTGGATCGAATCGGTTGATATCGGCTATGCCATGATGAGTGCCGTCTGCAGACGGGTCGTAATCGGCGGTTTTTCTTTCGGCGGCGGCCTGGCTCTGGACGGTGGCGCCCGCATTGCCGGAGTGGCCGGTGTGTTTGCGGTCTCCCCCCCCTTTCGCCTGCAGGATATGTCCACTCACTTCGCCTCTGCCGTTACCGCCTGGAACAGAATCGTGGACAAGGTGCATTGCCACGGAGCAGCAAAAGAATACGTCGAGACCACCGCCGAACGGCCTCTGATCAATTATGCGCGTGTTCCTGTAGCGGCGTTGGCGGAGATGGAGCACTTCATGAAAGATCTCGAATCGCGTTTGTCAGACGTGACTATTCCGACTCTGGTCGTACAGGGCTACGGAGATCCGGTAGTGGATCCCGAAGGTACGGCGCTCCAGTTCAACCATATCGGAGCGGACCAGAAGCAGTACCTCACCTTTGATTTCAATCGCCATGGGATTATTGCCGGAGAAGGTTCGGAGCACGTTCATGCGGCGATCGCGGCTTTTATCGATAAGCTGTGAGGAACAGGGACGGAAAGGCGCATTAAACATGAAACCGGTTCCACGCGACGAGGTAGGACCGATGCCGCAGCTTTACTTTGCATTGCACTTGATTTGTAATCATCCCAGGAATTATTCGGGTCAACTAATGACAAAGATTTCACCGTCTGCAAATTCCAATCTAATGCTGTCCACAATATTGTTTTTGATGGTTATCATTCTATACTCGCAGGCAGTTCTCTTTGATTTTGCAGATTATGACGACGTGCAGTACATCACACGCAATCCCCATGTTGCCGGTGGCTTGACAGTTGATAACATCTTCTGGGCATTCCGCTCCCTCTATGCCAGCAACTGGCATCCTTTGACCTGGATATCTCACATGCTGGATGTTCAAATATTCGGCATGAACCCATCCGGGCATCATTTTACCAACATCCTGATTCACGCATCCAATGCCGTTCTGCTCTTTTTTGTCCTGACACGAATGACCGGTGCACGCTGGCAAAGTATGACGGTTGCCGTTCTCTTTGCCCTCCATCCTCTGCATGTGGAATCGGTAGCCTTTGTCGCTGAGCGCAAGGATGTTCTCTCCATGCTGTTCTGGATGCTCACCATGCTGGCTTACTTCAGCTATGTCCGATACCCGTCAATATTGCGCTATTCGGTTGTTATGTTGCTCTACGCCATGGGACTCATGGCCAAACCGATGCTTGTGTCACTCCCGTTTATCCTCCTGCTGCTGGACTTTTGGCCACTGGGACGCTGGCGGGAGCACGATGGGGACGTCTCACATACTATCATTTTCTGGCGCCTTGTTTTGGAAAAGCTTCCCTTGTTCGGGTTGGCGGCCGCTTCCTGCATCGTTACTGTCGTGGCTCAGGATGCAGGAGGTTCATTAGGTGATCTCGCATTTTCAGCGCTTCTTTCAAATCTGGAAAATACGCTGGTTTCTTATGCAGCATACTTGTCAATGATGATGTGGCCGGTTGGTCTGTCAGCCTTCTACCCGCTACAGGAACACTCCTGGTGGCAGATAGGCGGAAGTGCGCTGGTGCTCGCGTCAATCTCGTTCGTAAGTATTCACCAGATACACAAGCGCCCTTACCTTATTGTCGGCTGGTTTTGGTATTTGATAACACTTATACCGGTAATAGGAATTGTACAGGTCGGGAAACAAGCGATGGCGGATCGCTATACCTACATTCCGCTTATCGGTGTATTTGTTGTGTTTGCATGGGAGGCGGCCCGGATTCCGGAACGATGGAGGGTCCGCCAAGCCATACTGACAGTGGCCTTTGCGTCAGTATTATCTGTGTTGACCTGGCGTCAGATCGGATATTGGAAGAATGGCATCACGCTATTTAGTCACGCTGTCGAGGTAACCGACAAAAACTGGCTGGCGCATCATAATCTTGGAGTAGCCCTGATGAATAAGCACCGCAACAGGGAGGCTCTCTATCACCTGCAGGAGGCATTGAGAATCAAGCCGGACTACGCCTATGCCTATCTGAATCTGGGGAAGTTGCTGGGTAACATGGGGGATATGAAGGGGGCGGTCCGGGCTTTAAACAGTGCGATTAATATCGATCCGAATTATGCGGACCCCCGCCAGGAGTTGGACAAGGTGTACGAGCATATGAAGAGGCATTAAAAGTATCACCTCCCTTTCGTCTGCAGGACATCTCTTCACGATTCGCGCCTGCCGTCATAACCTGGAACAGACTCATGGGTACGATTCACTTGCACGGAGCGGCAAAAGGATATGTTGAGATCGTGCCGGAACGGCCGCTGATAAACTACGCACGGGTTCCGGTAGCGGCGCCGGCGGAACTGGAGCGCTTCATGGAAGATCTTGAACCGCGTTTAGCCGAAGTGCTGGTGCCGACCCTGGTCGTGCAGGGGAACGAGGATTCGGTGGTGAATTCCGAGGGGACGGCACTCCTGTACACGATCGCATCGGAGCGGAACAGAAGCAGTATCTGTCCTTCGACTTCAGTCGCCATGGAATTCTTGCCGGAGAAGGCTCGGAAAAGGTTCATGCGGCGATTGCGGCATTTATTGATAAACTGTGATTTGCGAGGAATTATGAAATGCAGTAGGACCGGCACTAAAGCCTTACTTTCCATTGCGCTGGTTGTCATTATTCTGGCCGTATACATGCAGGCCGGAAATCACGAGTTCCTGAATTTCGATGATTATACCTACGTTACGAATAATCCCCATGTAGCAAGCGGCCTGACGGACCGGAATATTAAATGGGCCTTTACCTCCGTTGATGCAGCCAACTGGCACCCGGTTACCTGGCTATCGCACATGACGGACGCCCAGTTGTACGGCATGAACCCGCGCGGCCATCATCTCACCAACGTCGTTATCCATGCCCTCTCCGCGCTGCTCCTCTTCCTGTTTCTTGTTCGCTTGACCGATGGACTGTGGCAAAGCTTGTTCGTCGCCGCCCTATTCGCGCTTCATCCCCTGCATGTGGAGTCGGTTGCCTGGGTGGCGGAACGTAAGGATGTCCTCGGCGCGCTGTTCTGGTTCCTTACGCTCCTCTTGTATGTTGCATATGAGGAGAAGCGGAAAATATCGTTGTACCTCCTCACTCTCTTCGCCTTCATGCTGGGCCTGATGTCCAAGCCGATGCTCGTCACGCTTCCCTTCGTCATGCTGCTGATCGACTTCTGGCCTCTTGACCGCTTTGAGGAGGGTCGCGGGCCACGGCAACACTTACGCCGGCTGTTAGTCCTTACAAAAGAAAAAGTCCCGTTCTTTGCCTGTTCGTTCTTATCGGCCGTCATTACCATCTATGCCCAAAACAGGGGTGGGGCTGTGCAGGATCTCAATGAGATATCCTTTCGGCTCCGTAGCGAGAATGCCCTGATTGCGTATGTTAAGTACATCGGCAAAACAATCTGGCCCCACGACTTAGCCGTCTTATACCCTTTCCCTCCAGCGATTCCGATCTGGCAGGCCATCGGTTCGCTGTTGTTCCTGTTCCTCGTATCCGCGGCAGCTATTTTGACAGCGCGGCGCCACCGCTACATTACGGTCGGATGGTTCTGGTTCCTCGTTACTCTTCTGCCGGTTATCGGCTTGATTCAGGTGGGCGGGCAGTCGATGGCGGACCGCTACTCGTACATCCCGCTGACAGGGCTTTTCATCATCGCTGCCTGGGGAGCTCCTGATCTGATAAAGGGGTTGCGACACCGGCAGGGCATACTCGCCCTGCTAGCTGGTACGGTCATAATCGCATCAGCAGCATTAACGTGGCAGCAGCTCGGCTACTGGCGGGACAATATTTCCCTTTACCGGCATACCCTCCAAATCACGACCGATAACTCCAGTATTAATTACAATCTGGGACTCGCTCTTCAAGCGAGAGGGGACCTGGATGCTGCAATCCAGGAATACCGGGAGGCGCTTCGAATAGCCCCCAATAGCAAAAACACGCATTACAACCTGGGACTTGCTCTTCAAACCAAGGGGGACCCGGATGCGGCGATCCAGGAATACCGGCAGACTCTGTGGATAAACCCCGATGAAGCTGATGCGCATTACAACCTGGGAATCGTTCTTTCCGCTAAAGGGGACCTGGATGCCGCTATCTATGAATACCGGGAAGCGCTCCGCATAAATCATAATAACGCTAATGCGCATAACAACCTGGGAGCTGCGCTTGCCGACAAAGGCGACCTGGACGCAGCGATCCACGAATACCGGGAGGCTATTCGAATAAATAACAATATCGAGAATGCGCATAACAACCTGGGAGCGATGCTTGCCACTAAGGGGAACCTGGATGCCGCGATACATGAATTCCAGGAGGCACTCCGGATAAATCCGAATTACGTGAAAGCGCATGTCAACTTGGGAGCTGCTCTTGCCCAAAAAAGAAGGCAGGATGAGACAAGGAAATAGCGCTCATCATGCAGGGGGAAGCGCAGCAAGGGCTAATTTTGCAGTTCAGCAAACCACCGTCTCTGCCGGTGTGACCATAAAAAGCGATGCCGTTCAGACGTGTCCCTGCATTTATCGAAAAGCTTTGAGGAACAGAGAAGGAAAAGCGTATAATCCTGAAACAGGTTTCACGCGACTACACGACGACACAACGCAAAATCAGGCGATTATCAAAGTAAAGCCATTCACCGGATCGGATGAGGTAAGCAGTGACACCCGAAAATATTTTCACGAAAAATTTCCTGAGACTTCTTCCCCAGTTTGCAAGGGAGCCCTCCGGGAAGTGCAGTAGGACCGGCACTGCAGCTTTACTTTCCATTGCGCTGGTTGTCATCATCCTGGCCGTATATATGCAGGTCGGCAATCACCAGTTCCTGAATTACGATGATGATGACTACGTTACGAATAACCCTCACGTATCAAGCGGCTTATCGAGCCAAAATATCGCGTGGGCCTTTACCTCCGTTGAAGCAGCCAACTGGCATCCGATCACCTGGCTATCGCACATGACGGACGTCCAGTTGTATGGCATGAATCCTCGCGGCCATCACCTCACCAACGTCGTTATTCATACTGTCTCCACACTGTTCCTCTTCCTCCTCCTTTTCCGGCTGACCGGTGCACTTTGGCAAAGCTTGTTCGTCGCCGCGCTGTTCGCGCTTCATCCTCTGCATGTGGAGTCGGTTGCCTGGGTGGCTGAGAGGAAGGACGTCCTCAGCACGCTTTTCTGGTTCCTCACACTCCTCTTTTATGCCGCATACACGACGAAGCGGAAACCGGCGCTGTACATTCTCGCCCTCTTTTCCTTCATTCTGGGACTCATGTCCAAGCCGATGCTCGTAACCCTTCCCGTAGTCATGCTCTTGATGGATTTCTGGCCGTTAGGCCGCTATCGGCATGAGGAACAAAAGCAAGGACTGCATCAACTTTTTGGCAGGGCAATAACCCTTATAAAAGAAAAAATTCCGTTTTTTGCCTGTTCATTATTATCAGCTCTTATTACCGTCTACGCCCAGCAAAAGGGGGGGACGATTGCTACTCTTACTAAGGTATCCTTCAGACTCCGCAGTGAAAATGCCCTGATTGCGTATGTGAAGTATATCGGTAAAACAGTCTGGCCTCATGACCTCGCCGTCATATACCCATTCCCTTCTTCTATTGCGCTCTGGCAGGTCATCGGTTCGCTGTTTATCCTACTCCTCTTGACTGCGGTAGCTATACGGGCCGGGCGTAGACACCCCTACTTTGCGGTAGGATGGTTCTGGTTCCTCATTACCCTTGTACCCGTTATCGGCTTGATTCAGGTGGGAAGTCAGTCAATGGCGGACCGCTACTCGTACATCCCGGTGATCGGACTTTTCATCATGGCTGCTTGGGGAGTTCCTGATCTGACAAAGGGCCTGCGACACCGGCAGGGCATACTTGCTCTGCTCGCTGGTGTGGTTGTATTCGCATCATCCGTATTAACATGGCAACAACTTGGCTACTGGCGAGACAGTATTTCCCTCTACCAACATACCCTTCGAGTCACTAACAACAACTATATTATTAATATTAACATGGGGGTTGCTTTACAAGCTAAAGGGGATCTGGATGCAGCTATACAGCAATATCATGAGGCACTGCGGATAACACCTAATAACTATAGTGCGCATAGCAACCTTGGGGGTGTTCTTCAAGCTAAAGGTGACTTTAATGCAGCGATCCAGGAATACCAGGAGGCACTGCGAATAAATCCCAATGATACGCTTGCACATAATAATATGGGGGTTGTTCTTCAAGCTAAAGGGGACCCAAACGCAGCGATTCAGGAATTTCAGGAGACACTTCGGATAAACCCCAATTACGCGGAAGCGCATTACAACTTGGGTGGTGCTTTTGCCAATAAAGGGTACTTGGATGCGGCGATCCAGGAATATCAGCAGGTTCTTCGAATAAACCCCAATGACAAGGATGCGCGTAACAATTTGGACGCTGCTCTTGCCCAAAAAAAGATACAAGGTGAGGCCGGAAAATAGTTTTCACCATGCAGGGAAAAACGTAGCAAGGGTTAATTCTGCAGCTCAGCAAACCACCGTCTCTGCCGGTATGACAAAAAGACAATGCAGTTCCGGCGTATCTCTGCACTTATCGAAAAGGTATGAGGAATAGGGACGGAAAGGCGTAAAAAACTTGAAACCGGTTTCACGCTACGAACGCAACGACGCAATGGGAAGTCAAACGGATGATAAGTAAAACCATTCATTGGATTGGTTTTAACCTATAAAGACAAATTGCCCCCCCGGCAGAGCCGGGAGCTAACCAAAGAAATTTACTCAAAAAGGATTCGGCATGAAAAAATTTCTTTGGATTATTCCAGTCGTAATCGCGTTCAGCGTCTACTCTGTAGCGTTTAATAATTTCTTTGTCTTCGATGACTTCATATGGCTAAACAGGGCCAGAACACTAAGCCAAAACTGGAAACAGATGTTCTATCCCGATGTCGTCTATTTTGACCCTATTGTTTACCTCATGTTCGTAGCCAATTTCTTTATTAACTACCTTGACCCTAGATGGTATCATGCGGTCGATCTGATGATTCATGCCTTTAACGCCCTTCTCGTCTACCACTTTGCTAATATGCTCTCCGGCGATGACAAAGCGGGTCTCTACGGAAGCGTTCTTTTCGCCTCTTCTTTCGCAATTGCCGACGCAGTATTATGGCCTTCTTCACGGGTTGACCTTGTCTCGGTGATGTTCTCGCTGGGAACACTTATCCAATTTTTGAAGTATCTCCGCACCGATAACAGGCGATTTCTCTGGTTGTCGTGTTTCCTGTTTATTCTGGCACTTGGAGCCAAAGGTACTCCCGTCGTCATGCCGCTTTTTCTGCTATGGCTCCTCTTTATGGAAGGGAAGCCGTTCCGCCGTTTCGGATCGATGGTTCCGTTCGTGTTACTGGTCATCCTGTACTTTGTGTTTCTGAACATGGCATTGCACAATGCCGCCAGTCCGATCGCAGAGCTTCGATTCAATCTTAGAAATATTTCTCTCGCGTTATGCGAACTCTTCATTCCGGAACGCCTCATTACGACACCGAACCCAGCCATTATCGCCGCGGCGCTCGC
>Ga0137385_10000077_pt1 | contig 72760 bp, 75 predicted proteins | sample SagtaG_FD_104921 | JGI IMG/M metagenome (GOLD analysis project Ga0137385, IMG submission 104921) | Vadose zone soil microbial communities from Sagehorn Ranch, Mendocino, California, USA - Sage2_R_80_16 metaG | ecosystem: Environmental > Terrestrial > Soil > Vadose zone | place: USA: California... | reverse complement strand
GGCGCTCATGCTTGGCCACCCTTGGTGATGTAGGCAAACGGGCTGTTTCCGTACCACTCGTCCCGGTAGGGGAGCCTGACGTGATCGGCCAACTTGCGGTCGTAAATGGGGTTGCTCAGCTGTCGGTGCAGCCGGCGGGCGATCTCATAAACCCCCTTGTACCCGATATAGGCCAGCCCGGTGTTGTAGATTACATGGGTCGGTATACCCAGCTTTGCGGCCGTACCATTGCCGTTGGCGTGGCCCAGAAACAAGTCCGGTTTGAGCTTCTTAAGCAGATTTGCCTCCTCGAAAGGCTGGACATTGGCAATATCAATGACGTAATCATCTGTCGTTGAGGAAGCGAGTTTTTCATATTCAACCTCGGCAAACCGGTCATGGTGGAACGAGCGGATGCCGACGACAGTGAAGCCGATTTCTTCCAGCAATCGGGCAGTCGCCAGGGCACGGAATTCTCCGGCGCTGATGAACACCTTCTTACCCTCGAAGAGCGGTCGGAATTCCGCCAGGGCATCACGCAGCTCGCCTTCTTCCTGCGCGATGAGCCGCTCGGTCTGTTCCTCCCTGCCAAACCGGGCTGCCACGTCCCGCAGCCAGAGGCTGGTATTCTCGATGCCGATCGGCATATGGTGTATCAGCGCAGGCACACCGAAACGTTCCTCAAGGTAGGAAAGGAAATAATCATCATGAGTCGGGCAGGTGCTGATGGAGAGCGCCGCCTGGGTTGCCGTGACCATGCTCTCAGGATGAGAAAAAACCGGGAATACGTTGACATCAAGACCGAGTGTCTCCAGCAGCCGTTCCAGCTCCACCTCATCAACACGCCCCATGGAAGAGACGTTCATCAGGTTGACCGTGTTCGGCAATCGCTCCAGCCCCCTGAATGGCGACAACCCATCCGCGCCCGGCGATTGTTCACCGGATCGCAGGAGCGTTCGACCAATGCCGTGATAAACGGCATCGTAGGCTGTTGCCCATATCTTGGTCTTGAACCCTTCGCAATGCACCGGAAGCAGACGAGCTTTGACCTCGGGCTGTGTTCGCTGAACGACACCGTCGATATCGTCACCGATGATGCCCGGCACGCAGCCGGACACAACGGTGATACTGAACGGCTTGTAACGCCGGTCCGCCTCGATGATCGCCTGCTCCAACTTTTCCTCGCCGCCGGTGATAACGTCGGTCTCGTTCATGGCGGTGGAAAGCCAGATGCCATCCTTTGCCTTGCCTTGGCGCACGTTGCTCCCCATTCGCACATTGGCGTTCTGGGAGTGGCTGCAGCTGCCGCAACCGACTGCGCTGTGCTGCAGAACAACGTTGTCGGGTAGCGAGTTGAGAATAGCCAGCGCCGGCAGCAACAGACAGATTGAACCTTGAGTGAATGACCGGTCACCGTCGTTTTGCAGGCATGACTTCTTCCCCCTTGCGCCGGCCATCTCGCAGATGGTTCCGCCGTGGGCGATGCAGGCATTGAGACGCTCCTCGCGTCTGGGCGGCGTTTTTTGATCGATGTGACTCATTGATAATTTCCTTTTTTAGTTTCTCCAGCGCAGTAGACGTCGCTCCACGCGTTCCGTTCCCCAGGTTATCACCGTCACCACAATGCTGATGAAGATGATCCCCACAATAACCCGGGGATAGTCGGCGAAATCGGCAAAGTTCTTGACGTACCAGCCGACTCCGGAATTTGCGCCGATAAGTTCAGCCGCGGTCAGCAGTACAAAAGCTAAGACCAGCGCCAGGGTCGCCCCGGTACAGATCGATGGCATGGCTCCCGGCAGGATAACGCGGAGCAAAAGTGTCCGCTCCTTCAGGTTAAGAACCCGCGCCGAGTCAAGCAGCCCCTTGGGAATATTGAACACTCCGTTGAGCGTATTGATAAATAGCGGCCAGAACGCTCCGATAAATATCACGAATATCGAAGCTGCCCGAAAGCTGGGAAGCAGGGTAATGGCGTAGGGAATAAAGACAATCGGCGGAATCGGCCCCAGCACCTTGGTAAACGGGTTGACTGCCCTGTAGAGCCGACCGCGCCACCCTATCAGCAGCCCAAGCGGAATAGCGGTTGCCAGCGCTAGAGAATAGCCGCTCACCAGCAGAATCAGCGATTTTACCAACCCTTTAAGCATGTCGGGCAGTTCAGATATGAACAGCGTCAGAACCGCTTCCGGTGGCGGAAACAGCATCTTGTCCAGAAGTTCAAAACGTGCTGTCGATAGTTGCCATACAATCAAATTCAGGAAGACAACTGTTGACACATCACCGGAACTGATGCGTTTGTCGCGCTCTTTTGAAAGCTGCTGCCACACAAGAGTTATCACTTCAACCAGGATACCCAGAGCAAGCAGATGCCAGGGAATGTCGCCGGTCGCTGCCGGCCAGGCTATAACCGCGGCAAAGATGATAAAAAAAATGTGTGAGATAACGGGAAAACTCTTCATAGCTGCATTCTCCAAAATCTGGGCACTGTAATATCTGAATCCGTGACGCCTCCGTGCCTCCATTTGCCCGGAACGCCTATAGCTTCAGGATTTCGTGATTAATTGACCTGTAAGCGGAGGACACCTGACAATGCTGGCTTGTTCCGGCACAAGCGACGGGCTGCTCCGGCACTCCGCGCATTCCGGCACTCCGCCGTCACGGATTCAGGTAATAGTCAATGACCTGCGATATGCAATGGTGCGTCGCCACCCTGGAATTCCTTGCTCAACTTCTTCCAGAGTTTTTCATTCGGCTCACGATTTGAAAGCGCTGCCAGGGCGTTTTGATAAATTTTCGTATTTATCCTTTTGTCGATGGATTCATTGGAGGAAATGTAATCGATTTTTTTCATAAAATCCCAGAACTGAAGCACTGATTTTCTGTGGGGGTCAGGGCTTACCAGCAGGTGTCCGCCATAGATATCCTTCAGCAGGTCGCCCTTGTCGATCTGCACATATTTGGCTACCACATCAACCGTCCCGTTCCTGTCGGTCTGATAATATTGATAGGCTTTGAGAAGTGCCGTAAGAAATTTCTCGAAATCGGCCTGGCGATTCTTTACCGTACCGGTTAGTGCTACCTGGCGGCAGCAAGTGTGCCCCTTGATTACCTCGCCCGAGTATTTTACGACTTTGAGCCCCTGTTTCTCCGCAAGGGTAAAATATGGAATCCAGACCAATCCGGCATCCAGAGATCCTTTTTTCACCGCTTCCAATACAGCCGCGGGGGAATCAAACTCCTTGATGGTCAGATCCTTCTTCCAGTCTATTCCAGCCTCGTGCAGCGCAGCCCGGAAGACGACATCTCCGGTGGCCAGGCGGACCGCACCGATTGTTGCACCCCGGAAGTTTTTCAAATCCTTGAATCGCTCCGCCTTTTCCGGCTTGGCAACCAGTCCGTGCCCTTCGCCCATCTGTCCACCGAATATGGTAAAGTCAGCGCCTTTGTCGATGAAAGCCAATGGGGCAGACGTGCCGAACGAGCCGGCATCCAGCTTGCCTGATTTTATGGCGTTCAATCCCTCGCCGGAATTGGTAAAACGAAACAGCTCCACATCCAGTCCCTCCTGCTGGAAAAATCCCTTTTCCTTGGCGACAAAGTAAAGCAGATGGCCGGAGGTCGGCAGATATCCTACTTTAAGTTTGCTCAATTCGGCGGCAAAGCCGCTTCCCACTGACATCGCCAGTACCAGCAACGCACCGGATAGCAAAAGTAAACGTTTCATGGTTAATCTCCCTCTCAATTATTTTTTTTGTAGAACGCCAGCATGTCTTTGTAAAATTTGACACCTGGTTCCTGTTTAATAACCTCTTCCAGTGCCTGGCGGTAAACGTCCGTATTGATATGTTTGTCAACAGGGTAATCCTGTTGGATGTAGCCGGCCTGGAGGATGTTCTGCCAGAAATCGAGGATACCCTTTCTGAGCGGATCGGGGTTGGAGTCGGAAACCTTTTGTATATAGGTTTCGTTACGCACAATGTCTTCATCTATCTTCAGGTTGCGGGTGATGATCTTAACCGTATCCTCCTGATTGGTTTTGAAGAAACGATAGGCCTTTATCAACCCGACCAGAAAGCGTTTATAGGTGTCCTTGTCAGCATTGAACTGCTTGGTATTGGCCACAATCCGGCAGCAGGTATACTTTGGATAATACTCCTCCAGGTAATGAACCACCTTGAGGCCGCTGCTTTTTTCAGCCAGTGAAAAATGAGGCGGCCACAAAAGCCCCGCATCAACGGCACCCTTCTTGACAGCCTCAACGACAGCCGTGGGTGATCCGAATTCTACATACGTCAAGTCCTTCTTCACATCAATGCCCGCTTTTTTAAGAGCCCCCCTGAAGACAACATCTCCGGTGGAAAGCTTTACCAGACCTATCTTCTTCCCCTTGAACACGTTGATATCCTTTACGGAAAGTTCGGCATAACGTTCTGCTTTCGCCACAATCGCCTGCCCGCCGATCATCATTCCGCCGAAAAAGGTGAAATCAGTCCCTTTGGAGATAAAGAGAAGTGGAGCAGTTGTCCCGAAAGTTCCGACATCAAGCTTGTTTGCCTTCAGGGCACTGATCCCTTCGACGGCACTGCCGAACTGGAACAGCTCTACATCAACTCCGGCATCCTTAAAATAGCCTTTTTCCTTGGCAACAAAATAGAGTCCGTGTGCCGGTTCCGGAACATAGCCGACTCTCAGCTTGGGAAGCGCCGAGGCCATGACTCCGGACGCCATGAGTGACAACAACAGGGTTAAGGCAATAATTTTTTTCATTGTTTTAATCCTCCTTGATCTTTGTTTGACTTTGTTTCCTTGACAGGGCAGCAGTTGGGAGTGCAGACTGCCTTGCTGAACAGATCCTTGAAAACCACATCGTCAGCTGCGTAGTCCAGCAGGCGGTCAAGTGCATCACAGTAAATTTCTTCGTAAACGTGGCTTGCCAGAAAATCGCGCTGCATAGTCGCGTCTTGCAGACCGAGCAATCGCCAGATGCGTTCGAGCCGCCAGTAATCAGGATTGGGATCGAACGTTACGGCAATGACAGACCTGGAGGCTTTCGCTTGATGCTGGTTGGTGCGATAGGCCCTGATCAAGGCAGCAGTGAGCCTGACAAGCTCCTCCTTTTTGGAATTCAGCCAGACAGGAGATAGCGACACCACAATACCCCTGCTCTCGATTTCGACTTTTAGCGAATCATCAAGTTCTGTGAGCAGATTATCCCGCAGAGGAGTACCGCCGCCGGCGATAATACGGAATTCCATGCCCTTTGCGATGCCACGAAGTGTCTCAGCTGTTGGAAAAGCACCCACATCAATTTTTCCCGATTCCAGAGCCGCCAACCCTTCGGTCGAATCCGCAAACCTGACGAGTTTAACATTCAGCCCCTCTTTGCGATAAAGCCCCTTTGATTCAGCGATCTGACATAGAGCGTTTCCCGGATGTTCAAGGTATCCAAGTCGCACTTCTGGAAGCGTTGATGCATTGCTTGGTGAAATGAAATAAAGATGTCCGGCACCTAGTGCTATTGCTGTGAATAACAACATGATTCTCAGCCTCATATCCCGTACCCTTCAGAATCCACAGTCTGCCCACCATCAAGCTCGGAGAGGATATTTTCGTGCAGTACGCTTACCAGCTTGTCCCGCAGCACCAGGAAGGGCTCCTTGAGGTACAGTTCCTGGCGGATGCGGGGTCGTGGGAGACTGACATCGAAGACACCTTTTACGTTACCCGGATTGAGCCCCAGCACCACAATCCGGCTCGCCAGCAACATGGCTTCTTCCACGTCATGGGTGACAAAGAATACTGTTTTGCGTTCACCCGCTTTCTGTTGCCAGAGCTGCAGCAGCAGATCCTGAAGGCGGGCACGGGTAATTGCGTCCAGGGCTCCAAAAGGTTCATCCATCAGCAGCACCGGCGAATTGATGGCAAAAGCACGGGCAATTGCTGCCCGTTGGCGCATCCCGCCGGAAAGCTGACCCGGAAGCTTATCGCTCGAATCCGGAAGTCCGACCATATCCAGATACCCTTCGGCTATCTCCCGGTACTCGCATTTTTGCTTGCCGGGAAAAGCCTGTTCCAGAGCCAGGATGATGTTCTGCCCGGTCGTCATCCAGGGAAACAACGAGTAATCCTGAAAGACCACCCCCCGATCCAGACCGGGTCCAGTGATCGGGCGACCGGCAAGGGTAACAGCGCCGGAGGTCGGACTGGACAGACCGGCCAGCATCCGCAGCAATGTGCTCTTGCCGCATCCCGAAGGCCCCAAAAGGCAGATGAAGTCTCCGGAATATGCGGTAAAGGTAATGTCCCGCAACACCTCGTTGTTACCGTAGGAGTAGCAGACGTTTTTCAATGCAACTTCATACATAAATAGCCTCGTTAAATGCTCTGGCCGGTACTGCGCACTTCGCCGGTTTCAATCGCCAGAAGCTGGTCCGACCACCCGGCGGCCCATTTTCTCAGTTCATGTACATCCAACGGCTCCGGCACCCTGGATTCTGTATGTCCGGCAATCCTGGCCGCCAGGTTTTTGTAGACCTGTGCCTGTTCCGAATCGGGAAAAGCCTCGATGGTGGTCTTACCCTGGAGTTCAGACTGGGTAACCGTAATCGACCTGGGAACATACTCGATGACTTGGGTATTGGTGCGATCCACAAAATCATCGATGATATGCCGCGCATACAGGGCATTGACCGAGTTCGCAATTACGCCTCCAAGCAAGGCGCCGCCGCTGTTAGAGTATTTTTTGATGCCGGTAAAGAGGTTGTTGGCGGCATAAATTGCCATGAAATCGGATGATGTCACCGTGAACACATGCTCGGCGATTCCTTCCCTGATCGGCACGGCAAATCCGCCACAGACCACGTCTCCCAGCACGTCATAGATCACGAAGTCAAGGTCGAGCGATTCAAAGACCTTCTGCTGTTTGAGTAGTTCCACGGCTGTTATGATGCCGCGACCGGCGCACCCGACTCCGGGTGACGGTCCGCCCGCCTCCACGCAGTAGACCCCGTTGAAACCGCTGAATACAAGGTCATTGACTCTAACAATCTTCTTTTCGCGCAGGGTATCAAGGATGGTGGGTATGTATTCGCCGCCCCGCAAAGTGACGGTGGAATCGCTCTTGGGATCGCAGCCGATCTGCAGCACCTTGTATCCCGCCACCGAAAGTGCGGCGCTGATGTTGGAGGTGGTTGTCGACTTGCCGATGCCCCCTTTGCCGTAGATGGCTATCTGTTTTGGTTGCTTTGCCATGGTTCTCCTCGATGATATTTTGATATTACTTCAGATACGCGAAGCGCTTGGATTGAACGAGCGCCGCAATAGCTTCATCAATCGAACCCGGCAGGGTGAATGCCATGATCCGGTATATGATCAGTGCGTCTATGGCTCCCGCGCCGATCTGCGCTGCTACGACTCCCCGGCAGTCAGACAAGGTTTGCGCGGTTTTGCTCAATGTCTCGTCATCGTGGGCGCGGCCGGAACAGGCCGGCTCAATTTCTCTTGTTTCAATAAGCTCATGCCCGCCATCGTGCAGGCGGTAAATAAGAAAACTGCGGGACCGGCCGAAATGTTCATCCACGTTCACCCCGTCATTGCTCGCAACGGCAATTTTAACGTTCATGGCTCGGCCCCATCCTGCGGCAGAAATAAAAAAAGAGGTCAAGGTGTGAGTGTTTCCACTCTGCCTTGACCTCCAGTTTTCTGGTCAGCCGTAAGTTATGTGATTGTGTACAGGTCGGTTTTTTCTGACACGCTATGGCTTGTACGTTTCGGCACTCTATCAGAATTGGATTTTTGATGTCAAGTAATAAATATAATATCTATCATTTTTGTATTTGTTTTATAGTCGCCAGTTGGATATTGGTGTTGAGATTGTTATCCGGCAATCTACACTCTGATAATTCCCTGTTTGACGCCCCGGTTTTTTGTGAGTATACATGAAGTCAATTTTAATTTAATGTGATGGGAAATATTCGAAGGGTGAAGGCCTGCCATGAGCGAAGTCGTAGGAGTGAATGGTGAAATGAACACGAATGAAAGCCAAATAACAGAACTTATCCGACAGGGCGAAAGCCTCACGCTGGAACTCAAGGAATGCCGACGCGCCCTTAATCGGGATGTTTATAAAACCGTCTGTGCATTTCTCAATCGTAATGGCGGTGTCCTTCTGCTTGGCGTCAATGACTCCGGGGAGATCACGGGGATAGATCCTGATTATATCGGACAAATCAAAAAAGATTTCGTCACCGTCATCAACAATCCGCAGAAAATCAACCCTCCAGCCTACCTCAGTGTTGATGAGGTTCAGGTACAAGGAATGATGATCCTGCATATCTATGTGCCGGAAAGCTCACAAGTTCACCGCTGCAATGGGCGCATATTTGACCGCAACGAAGACGGCGATTTCGACATCACAGATCACACGCGGCTTGTTTCCGATCTCTATCATCGCAAACAGGCCACCTATTCCGAAAACAAGATCTATCCATTTGCGGGACTGAATGAGTTGCGAGCGGATCTGATCGACAAGTGCCGCAGGTTGGCAGGTGTTTGGCGGGAAGAGCATCCGTGGCTCAGGCTGGACGACATGGAGCTGCTCAAAAGCGCTCAGCTCTATCAGACCGACCCGGAAACAGGCAAAAGCGGCGTCACCCTGGCGGGTATTCTTCTGTTAGGTAAGGACAGCGTCATTCTCTCCGCCGTCCCTCATCATCGCACCGACCTGATACTGCGCAAAGTCAATCTCGATCGCTACGATGACCGGGATCTGGTTACCACCAATCTTGTCGAGAGTTACGAGCGTATCATCGCCTTCGTGCATAAGCACCTGCCCGACCCTTTTTACCTGGAAGGAACGGATCGCATCAGCATCCGCGACGCCATTTTCCGCGAAGTTGCCTCCAATATCCTGATCCATCGCGAATACCGGAATGCCTTCCCGGCCAAGCTCCTCATCGAGCGCGGACAAGTGCGCACCGAAAACAGCAACAAGCCTCACGGGTTCGGCATCCTCAATCCGACCACATTCACGCCTTTTCCTAAAAATCCGGTGATCGGGTCTTTTTTCCGGGAAATTCATCGGGCGGATGAATTAGGTTCCGGAATGCGGAATATGATGAAATATGGCAAAGCCTACGGTGGAGCTGATCCGGAGATGATTGAGGGAGATGTATTCAGGATTGTCATCAAAGTACCTGATTATGGTCAAACCAAAACAAAGATGGAAGTAATCCCACAAGTAACCCAGCAAGTCACGGGTGAAGTCACGGGTGAAGTCACGGATGAAGTCACGGGTGAAGTTTTTCGCCTGCTGAATATACTTGTCAGGACTCCCCTGACGAGAACCGAGATTCAATCAGTTCTTGAACTTAAGGGGCAGGCCAATTTTAGAGATCGCTACCTGAAACCTGCTCTCAAAATGGCTTTTATTGAAATGACTATCCCGGACAAGCCAAAGAGCAGCAAGCAGAAATATCGTCTGACTGAGGCTGGTCGCATTATGCAGGCACAACGAACTAAAACCATGGCAGATTAATGGCAATTCAATTTGATCTTAAGGTGTCCAATCGTCCTCACGCTACAGTGTCATGTGGGCATGCTAGTGGATACATTGGCATATTGGAAGCCTGTTCCGGCGGTTTCTCGTTTCTGGGGTTTATGTTTGAGATGCCGATTGTTGTTGCGGGAGTTGGGGTGAGTGGGAGATAAGTGTGTCTTTCCCCAGAGTTCCCGGCATTAATATATTGCTAATAGGAAGAGTGTATGGCCTCAATTTCGGGCGCTGCTGAATCAAATGCTGGTGATAGATTCCACATTCTCTGGGCGTGTCGGCGTTGTCTGGAAATGGTACACCCAAAGGCAACCTTAGTTGGAGTAGTAATTGAAGGTGTCGCTGAGGAAGATGTCTCAGGAGTGGATGACGACCTATTCCTTGCAGCGGATATGACTGAGTATTATGGAGGTGCTCTGCCGAGAGATAGAATGTCACTTGGCACCTCAACTCGTGTCGTTGTTTCTCAGCTTAAATACAGTACCAGGCATCCTACCAAGGATTGGACTGCCTCTCGATTATGCAAAAAGGAAGGAAAGGAACGATCACATTCGATTGTAAGTCGTTTGTCAGATACTTTCTTAGGCTTCATGGCCAAAAATGATCGAGAGGATGTTATTGAAAGGCTCACAATCTGCCTCGTCAGTAATCAACCAGCCTCAGAAAACCTGCTTCGGGCAGTGAACTCATCCAAAGCCTACCTCTCAACACGAAATCTCTCCAAAACTGTCCAAACCAAAGATGTCATAACAGCCTTAACGTCAGAAGCTGAACAAGAAGAGATCAAGAAACTTCAACTGGCAAGTGGCTTGAAGTCAGCGCAGTTTTGCGACTTTCTGAGGGTATTGAGTCTTGAGCAGTGCGGCGCCCATGACCGGTTCCAACAGTATTTTCGGCTGCGAAGCGAGTTAGGAGCGTTTATCGATGGTGAAGTAGACCAATACTTGCTGAAGCTTTATGAACAAGTCGAAAATCAAGCTTTGCCTCGATCAGCTCCGCTGCCTCTGACCCGTGATGACATTCTGGTAAGCTTGGGCGTCAAACATGAAGAGGATCTTTTCCCAGCGCCACCTTCAATAAGCAATCCTGAGGTCTTCGTTGAAACTTTTAATTCTTATGAACTTGCTGTTCTTATTGAAAAAGGATCATCCAAAAGAATCGTAGTTCACGGTGTCGCCGGTGTTGGGAAAACTACTGTTATCCAGCAACTAGGGCGATACCTTCCCGAGAACTCTGAGTTATTCGTTTATGACTGTTACGGTCAAGGTAGTTACCGGAAATCCAGGGAAGAACGGCATTCGAATCGCCGTGCATTAATGCAGATCGCAAATGAAATGGCCACCTGCGTGGGAAGCACTTTTATGATCTGGCCACGAGAAAACATACCCGATTTGAGGAGATACTTTAACCGTAGAGTAAAACAAGCCGCCAGACTGGTTTCTCAACGGAATGGCCTATTAGTAATAGTGATCGATGCAGCAGATAATAGTATCTTCGCCGCACGGGAAAACAACGAAGGCTGCTTTGTCCCCGGCATGTGGGAAGTCGATCTGCCTGATAACGCTCGACTCGTTATGACGGCACGAACTGGGTATCGTGCTGATTCCTTAAATTATCCGAAAGATACTCTCCTTTTTGAGGTTGGAGAATTTACACCTGCAAATACTGCAGAACATCTTAAATTTTTTGTCCCTTCTGCAACAGAGAAAGAATGCCAGCAGTTCCATGAAAGGACACTTAGCAACCCACGATTACAACGATATCTTATTGAGAGCATAACAGGTGGCGTGCCCATAGCTGAGGTATTGGCTGGCCCACGACAAAAACTTGAAGATCTCTTTGAAGATCGTTGGGAAGCAGCGATTCATGCACTTTCACCATCCCCAAATGAGAGCCTTGCCTTTTTATCTTGTCTTGCCGCACCAATCGAATTCAACGTGCTAGAAGCCGTTTGGGCTTTAAGCAAACAACAGGTGGTACGTGTATGTGAAGCTCTAAAACCAGGAGCCAAAACTGACGACGAGCGACTGGGTTATCGTGATGAAGATTTCGAGACTTTCATTCATGGAAAACTTTCTGAAGAGTCACGCCCTGCCGCTCATGCTCAAATTGCCAGACGCCTCGAAAAAATTGCTTCAACAAGTCCGTATGCAGCAAGTCAACTGGCACGGCATTACCAAAAAGCCAAGTGTTACGAGGAGCTGATCGACCTTGCACTGAACCGCCTTACTCCTGATGGCGTTGAGGATGAGGTTTTAAGGCTGAATATCATTCGGGATAGACTTCGACGTTCCCTGGAAGTTGCACATAAGACTGATAGGCGCGGAGACGTGGTGCGCCTCCTGCTTCTTTCAGGAGAAGTAGCCCGGGCAGAAAGTGCAGTTTTTGACCTCATTAGGAAAAAACCGGAGCTGGCCATCTCATTTGGAGATCCGATAACGGTTGCTAAAACGTATCTCGATGACGATACAGACAATAATTATGGGCTGGCGCAATTTCGTTGCGCCGCAATGCTATCGCGCCATTCGGATAACCATGATAGAGCACGTTCCCATGCCAGACTAGGAAATGCGTGGTTGCAGCAATGGATGCGCCAACCCAACGAACATCGGCGTCACCAGGGGGGTGTATCCAGTGAACTTATAGCGGCAGATACAGAGGCTGCTTTCCGGCTTCTAGGCGCTGATGTAGCTTATCAAAGATTATCCGGATGGCAGCCCTTTTCGGTAGTGCTGCATTCATCCTGGATACTGGCAAAAGAAATCGCTTCGGAAATCTCTCAAGACCTGCAAAAAGAGTTTTGGGACGAGCATCGGGTTCATCCTCTCGCTGCAGGCGTCTTTCTGGTGGAGCTTTGGAGAGCCAACAATAAGCCATCTGCTGATTTGGCACAGGAGGTGGCTTTTGCAATTCAGCAGTACTTGCGCGTTCATGGCCTAAAACACCTGCCTCTTCACAATTACGCCACATCGGAGGGAATTTATTCCAACGCCCTTACCGTCGATCTTTGCGAAGCTCTTGCTTCTATCAGAATTGATCGAGAACTTATTAAAGACCTAGCTCTACGGTTGCAACGCCCGATGCCGGAATACGCTCCAGATCGATATTTCGGCATGGAAAAACTGGAAAACCCACTTCGCTGCAGAGCACTGATTGCAGCCTTATTGGGTGAAAAGATTGTCGTTGAGAGTCTCCTACCTTCTCGATTATCCGGCAAGGACGGCGAACTTGATCATGAAAAGCGCCAAGAGAGGGACAGATACATTTCCGCTATTAATCGGCTCTTGCCGGTTATTGAATGGCGGTGTCGATGTTTACTCGAAACCCCTGACATCAATAAGACGAAAGAAGAATTTGACCTCCTGTTGACTGCATATAGAGGTCCAGAGTATGGCGAAAAACCTGATCTGCATTTCAAGGTTTGGGCTCTTCTAGGATTACAGGGTGTTCTGTTCTGCACTAATGCTGAACAACAGCTCGTTTTGGGTTTAGCAGAAGAGGTAAGTTGCAAACTAGAAGATGCTGCACCTGGAGGCTGGAAGGGTCTTGCAGACCAGTTAGTTTCTGACCCTAGATATGAAGCCACGGGCCTCAGGCTTTTGGAACGAGCTGCAGCAGCGTTACTTGAAAAACCTAACCCTGCCAGCGAAAGATGCGATTTCCTTTCTGACTGTGCCGAAATGGCAGCCAGACGGAACAGCGATCTAGCCCAGAGTTTCTTCCAAATGGCAGTCGAATCAGCACAAGGGCTAGACAACAATTACGTACAGCTTGTGCACTTCCAGCTAAACCTGGCCAAGCACGCAGCAGAATCTATGGGAAAAGGGGTTAAAAGGGAGATTGCGGCTAGGCTCTCCCGAGTCACCCAATCACTTGATCCATTTACGTGTCAGCCTGACCCACCATTACCAGCAGAGCAAACTGTGGAGGTTGCATCTTTACTTCATCCTGAGACGGGTGCGTCGACTCTGCTGAAATGGGATGCTATAGGGTTTCTTGCCCTTAACGAAGGCGCATCGTCGTTTCTTAAAGGCGCAATGGACGTTGGTGTGATCTCTCCTAAGCAAGCCCTGGCCCTCGGTCGTCTTCTAGCCGATAGCTCCTCCATTGATGAACATTTTATTGCTATCTTGGAGCATGTTCAGAGTAGTGGAAGGGACAAATCGCGTGAGACATTCCAGCACCTGTTACCGGTCATAAGCCAATGGATAAGACGAGATAGTCCGTTAAGCATTCGCAGTACCTTAGCGAATGCAGTACTTGACTGGCTTGAAAAGAACCATATTGAGGACTTCCAGGGGGTAGCAGAGCTCCGAGAAGTTCAGGAATTCACGAATAAGATTGAGGCGGCAAAGAAGGTTGCAGAGGGAGAAGCCAATAATCAACCAAACAGCGAAGACCGAGAAAAAGAAATAGGCATCGAAGAGATACTTGCAGATGTTCCCAAACCTATTTTTAAGAATCTCGAAGCTGCCTTTGCCGCTATCAATAACCATAAGAACATTGATAAACCTTGGGCTGGACTGTTTGAAATAGCCAGAAAAGACCTCTTTGGCTCTCAACGTGCTGAATATCTTTCACTCCTCGTAACCCTGCGATTCCCACGTTGGGATATCTCCCCTCTAATTACGGAAATTACCAAGTGCCTAGAGAACTGGAGGAACGACCGATGTGTTAAGAACTGGCGCAAGAACGGTATGCATCAGTTTTTAGAACGCCACGTTCAGTCCTTGTTAGGATACCCTTACCAGCGGGCAAAGAACCTTGACAAGATCCGGCCTTACCTGCCCACCGGAGATGAATTATGGAATGCCATTATTAATGCCATTGTAGCCAATCTTCCGGCCTTGGGAATGTGGCAAACCTTTATCTTGGCAAATGAATTGGTTATTCTCCTGTCAGCCCCGGATCAACTTTCAGTTCTACAATGGTCATTGCAGCGGAGTGAGCAGGAGCTTGCGAAAGAGAATGGACTGCCTGCTTTGGCGCTTGTTGACGATTGTGTACCCACGGACATTGCCACACATCTGGTCTGGGCACTTCTTGGGCATCCAGATAAACGTGAGCGGTGGCGGACAATGCACGCAATCCGGATGCTGGAAGGTGCCCTACAGGAGCCTGTATTAAGTTCTTTAATTGAATACGATACCAGGCACAAAACCCCGACCTTCTTTCCTGGATCAGAATTTTTTGCCATGTCTGCGCGTGAATTCTTGATTGCACTGCTTGAGAGAATGTCTCATGAGACACCAGCCGCACTTAAAAACCATCTGGAATACCTAAAGGCGACTGCTCTCTCCTCCGATTTCCCACACGCTCTTATTCGGCATATGGCAGGAAGTGCCGCATTAGCAGTTATCGAATCACTAGCCTTAAATGATCCTGAAACAACCGCTCTTCAAGCAGTACTTAAACCTTCCCTCAAGTTGCCTAGCAGTCAGGAACGATGGGAAGTTGGTCGTGGTTCTACATGGGATGAGGAGCGAAAGAATCGCAGGATACGATTCGACTCTACCGATACACTGCCGTATTGGTTTCAGCCGCTAGCAACAGTATTTGGTGTTCTGACCGGAGACATATGTACAAGAGCCGAAAAGTGGATTTGTGATAGATGGGGGCGTAGTCAAGCGGATTTGGAATGGAAAAATGAGGAAGGTAATAGGAAGATATCTTATCACTTATCGTCAAATGATCATGGATCGCTTCCCACCTTTGAAACTCAGCAGATGTATTTCACCTTTCACTCTTGGATGCTCGTTGCTGGTGAATTGGTAGATGAATACAAAGCTTCTGGTCTCCCGAATCAAGAAACAGATCAGTGTGAATGGCAAAGCTGGTTCCATTATAAACATTTGAAGTCGCCTTATTGGCGCTCGGATATGAGGCAAGAGACGCCGCTTGAACCGATACTCTGGGGGGCACTTCCATTAAAGGATGAATGGCTGAAAATTGACTCGACTGATTTTGATGAATTGATGACGCCTCGGCAATTCCTTTCAGACAAATGGATGCTTATTGATGCGGCCGTTACCATCAAACATCCAAATATGTCTGGAGAGAGCACCGTCAATTGTGCTCTTGTAAACAAAGACAAATCGCAGGCTCTCATGAGGGCACTTCAAGTCGTAAAGAATCCATTCAGGTATGGCCTTCCAGATGAAGGAGGCTCCGACAGGTTAGATATAGACACTGAGGATTTCAAATTATCTGGGCTCCTCTTAAAACAATATAACGAATCTTCATTTGAAGATGACGACCCTTTGCGGCGGCAGCTAAGCCATTGTGTAATTAGGCCCGGCAGCAGATTGATGCAGTATTTCCAGTTAAAACCTGACCAACTATACCTGAGGTATTTTTCAAAGACCAAAGATGGGGATTTGCTTACAAATTTGGAAATATGGTCGGACAATCTTAACCAGGAACGGGTGTATTCAATGTTCTCCGAGGGACACCGGTTTTGGATAAAACTCGATGCCTTATTTGAGATACTGGAGTCGCTCGACAGTTCCCTCATTGTTGAAGTAAAAATAACACGAGAAGAGGAGAGGAGAGATGACCGCTACTCAGAAAAACATGACCCAGGAAAAACCCGGGTCTATCTCATCCACTCAAATGGAACCATCGAAACAATTGGCGGATGTCATAGCCTTAGGAAAGAAGATTGAGCAGGAACTCCGAATCGAGGACGATGTCGATACGTTAGGCAGATGGATGATTCATTATATTGCTGAGTTGGTAGATCGGGCAGAAAAAGCAACTGGCGACCAACAGGATGCAATACATCGAGAGTGTGCAGAGATCATAATCAAGCTTTGGACACATCGTGCATCCCTGTCTGTGAGGCGCTACCCTTTAGAATCCTTTGACAAGGTAATGGCGGCGTTGATTAGGCTTAGGGGTGAGAGGCCATACTATTTTAGGGGGATAGATAGAGAAGAGAAGCCGGAGATCAGCGACGATGTCCAGCATTGGCTGAAAATAGCGGAAGAAGTGGATAAGATTGCTTGTGATCTCGTGGAGATTTGTATTGAAAAAGCAACCGTTTGTGCCGCTGAGGATGAAAAAAAGTGGTTGAACGGGGCTCTGGCTCTCTCCGTCAAAGCAGATAAACATGCCGAAATGGTAACGGTCTTGATCAGGCGCTATATGGGGGAAGAAACTGATCCAGAGGAGCTTGAACGCATTCAAAAAGATAAATTACATAATAGGCTTAAAGCGTTCGGTGAATTATGTTTGCAGTTGACCGAATAATGAAACGAGACATGCAATAAAGAGTGGCCGCAGAGGCGTAGCGGCTCCATTATCCATAAATCTAAGGCAAACCATGTCCACCCTGATCCCAAGCATAACCTCCTGCAAATTCAACACTCCCGGCGAGCGCCGCTTTGCGCGCCATACCGGAAAAAACAGGAATAACGGTGGCGTAACTTTGTAACCCCTACAAACGCATCTGCGCCAATTTTTCCAGATCAATAGGCCAACGGCCATATTGCCGGGCAGCCGCAACCAGCGCGTGGATATTTTCAATCGGAGTGTTAATCGGCAAGGCACAGCCAAGGCCCAGGATATATCCTTTCGGGCTGCCGACACCCTTCAGCAGGCACTCGATCACGTTGCGGCGGACATCATCCGTCGTGCCAAGCGCCATCGTTGTTGCCGGGCGAATATTTCCCACGAGCGCCACCCGTCCACCCACCGCAACCCGGGCTTCAGCCAGGTCAACCTCATCATCCAGGCTCAAGGTACCGGCTCCGCACTCCGCCATGTCATGCCAGATCCGCGAGCTGTTGCCGCATATGTGCAGGGAGGGCGCGGCTCCGGACTGTTCCTTTACCGCGCCGATCAGCTCCTTCAGATACGGTGCGACAAATTCCAGAAACTGCGGGCGGCTGATCAGGGTTCCTGACGCCACCGGTTCGGCAATGCCGATGCGTGCGCCCATTTTCAGCGCCTCCCGCACAAAGGGAATGGTGCTGTCCACAGCAAAACGCATCAGTCGATGAACAAACGCGGAGTTGCGACGCAGATCGCGCATCAGCTGTTCGGTACCACGCAGACCGGACGCGGTGGTAAATGGGCCGGCGGTCGTCAATGAAATCGGCACCTGATCGCCGGCTTCCTTCAGAACCGTGGCGGTTGCTTCCAGAAAAATCGGCAGACGGCCGTCATGGCAGGGATCAGGAATCCTCAATCGATCCAGATCGGCAGGCTCCTTTATCGCGACTTCCGCAACATACGCGGTGTCATCAGGAAAAGTCAGACGGCTCCCTGCAGCTTCGGCAATGCCGGTCAAACCGGGTCCGGTATTGATCATATCCATTCCATAATCGCGCCAGGCGGCCAATTGTCCTTGGGCCAACAAGCGCGCGGAGTTCTGGTACTCACCCACGGTAACTCCGATAGCCCGGGCAGCCTGATCGCTCAGCAGCATAAACACAGGAATACGGTCGTACGGTTGGCAAGCAAGCGCGGCAACTACCCGTTCCTTTGAAGTCATGTATTCCTTGAAATCACCGGTCATGATTCCTCTGCTCCAATCAGCCCGAAGGCATCGGCGCGGCATTGGCTGCAGTGGCGGAATTGAGGGATAATCCGTTCATTTGCAACGCGGATACTCTCCAGATATTCAGCCGCAGGCGGGACAACATCCTTAAAGGCGGCGCACGGTATCAGAGGCATGACATTCATCACAAACGCCCCCAACCGGCTGATCGTATCGGCAACAATGGGAACCTGGCCGTCATTGCAGCCGGGGATCAGCACGGTATTCACCTTGACTACCACACCCCGCCCGCTTGCCAGCCGCACACCTTCAATCTGCCGTTCAATCAGCAGCTTCGCGCCTTCAGCCCCCTGGTAGCGCACGCCATCTAAAGTCACATCGCGATAAATCCGGCTCCCCACCTCCGGAGACAGGGTATTGATCGTAACCGTCAAACTGTGCAGGCCGAGCTGCAAAAGTTCATCGATCTTGTCCGGCAGCAACAGGCCATTTGTGCTCATGCAGAGCATAAGTTGTGGAAATTCCTCTTTCACCAGGCGAAAAGTTTCAAAGGTCTCGGTATTAGCCAGCGGATCGCCGGGACCGGCAATGCCGACGACCTTGATGATATCTGCCATTTTTTTATCCGACATAATCTGTCGCAGATGATCCAGCGCCGACCGGGGGGTCTGCAGACGGCTGGTGACTCCGGGACGCGACTCATTGGCGCAGTCGTGTTTGCGTTCGCAGTAGGCGCACGATATGTTGCAGCGTGGGGCGACGGCCAGATGCACCCGACCATTTTTGTGCCGATTACCTCCAAGGCAGGGGTGGCCGTGCATGACCCGCTCCTTGTTACAAGCCATAAACCCCCTCATCATTCTTCAAAACTTCATCGCCTCGACAAATGTGCGCTCAAATGCCGGATCAGCCGCAAGCTCTACCGAAGTGACCCGGGAGACAATCCCGGCAAGCTCGTCGCGGAGAGGCCGGTTCAACAGGAGCATTTCGCCGCCGCTGCGGGAGGTATTGCCGAGAAAGGTGATTTTGTCTGCAGCCTCCGGTGGCAGCAGCCCCAGAATCAACAGACTTTCCTCGCTTAGATGATAGCCGAACGAACCGGCAATCAGAATCCGGTCGAGCCGTGAAGGCGCCACCCCCGCGCCGCTCAGCAGCAGTTCGATCCCGGCACGGATGGCACCCTTTGCAAGCTGCACCTGACGCACATCCTTCTGAGTGAGAGCCACCCGCGGAGCAATCCGGAATGCCCGTCCGGCACCCTCCCCTTCGAGGCGTTCCAGAAGTTCCGCGGGCGTCCCCTCCGGCGCGACAAAACGTCCGCTTGGGCTTATGACCCCCTGTTTCAGGAGCATTGCCACCAGGTCCATCAGCCCGCTGCCGCAGATACCGCCCGGCTCGGCATCGCCGATAACACCAATTTCAAGCGCCCTCCCCGGCAGGAACGAAACCCGTTCGACTGCACCGGAAGCAGCTCTCATACCGCAGGAAATGTTCATACCCTCAAAGGCGGGACCAGCGGCGGTTGCAGAGGCGGTCAGTACTCCGTCCACCGCCAACACCAACTCTCCGTTGGTGCCGATGTCTATGAACAGTGAAACACCGGGAAGCCTGGTCAGGTCCGCTGCCAGTATACCGACACTTATGTCGGCGCCAACATAGGCCGAGATGATCTGCGGCAGATACACCAGGCCCCTGGGGGCGATATGCAAGCCAAGCAGTTGCGCCGACAGGTGAAAACCGCCTGTTATCGAAGGGGTAAATGGAATTTTCCCTAAAGGTGACGGATCAGCACCGGCCGCCAGATGCAGCATGCAGGTGTTACCGCTGAAGATCACCTCATAAACCAGTTCAGGGGCAATACCGGATTCCCTGCATACCTTTTCCGTCAGACTGTTCAGTACGGAAAGAAGTTCGCCCTGGAGCTGCTCAAGCCCTTCCGGATTGGACGCAAACCTGATGCGTGACAGCACATCCTGGGCATGCAGGCTTTGTGGATTAAGGGCGGAGACACTGGCTAACTCATTTCCCGTGCCGAGATTTATCAGCGCCGCCACCAGTGTGGTGGTGCCGATGTCATAAACAATCCCGACGTTTATGGCGCTCGAATTTCCGGGTTCAGCAGCCAGCAGCGTTTCTCCCCCGCGAACAGCCGTTTCGCCGCGTTCAGCGTCATACGCCCTTGTGATATACGGCGCCAACGCCACCGTTCGTGAGAGGCCGCTGCCGACTACGACCAGCCCGTCTTCCTGCTGCTGCGGGACAGTTATGGTCACATCACCCTTCAGCTCCGCGTGACAAGCCAGGATACGGCTGGTCACCGGATCAATGCTCTGGGGCGGGTCGTGCAGTTCCAATTGTTTCAGATAAATGGAGGGCACCAGCACGGCGCATTTGCCGCATACTCCCGCGCCGTTGCAGGGGGCTTCGATCAGCACCCCGGCCTGGCGCGCAGCCTCAAGAACGGTTGTGCCCGGCGCAACCGATATAGTGCGGTTATCGGGAAGAAAAGTAACCTTCAGCATCTCATCCTTCCTTGACGGTTTCAGTCATTGCCCGGATCGCGGCAAGGGACGTGGATGTGCTCAGGCCGCATGCCGGGGAGATAATATTGATCCCGTCCCGCACCAGATGTCCGGTACGCTCTGCAACCTTTGCCGGATCACCGCTTTCCAGCAGGATGGTGCTCAGGTTTCCCATGGTGGTCAGCTGCGGATACTCCTGTTTGAGCAGTCTGAGGTTGACGAATGCGTCGGTACTGATGGCTTCGGATCTGAGTGCCGGTACGGATGCCTTGACCGACTTCATCTCTCCGCAGATGTGAACGATTACCGGCACGCCGCTCCGGTGAATCCCGTCGATCAGCTTGTTCAGGTAGGTTACGGCATACTCGTCAAACATTTTTGGTCCCAGAATCTCTCCGGTGGCGGTCGGGTCACCGATACAGATCACCGCTACACCGCTATCCACCATGGCATGGGCGAAGGAAATCAGAAAGCCGGTTACGTAATCCAGCACCCGATGCGCATTTTCACGATCTTTGCGCAACTCCTTCAGAAACTGGATCGGGTCGACCAGCGAGGCCGCCGTGCTGATCGGGCCGGTCAGGCTGCCGATAACCGGCTGCTCCGGATGTCTCCTCGCCAGAAGCCCGGCGGCCCCGGCAACCGCTCTGATCCTGCCTGAATCGAGCATGGAAGGGACCGGTTTAATGATCACATCCTTGGCTGAAGCAAAGTTCTCCCGGGCAATCTTCGGTTCACACGACAATGAGCCGAAATCGATCTCACTCCCCAGCACTTCCGCTTCGACGGTCATGCAGAAAGGAATGCCGATATTTTCAAAACCGGTCTCGATGTGCACGTCGCCCGCCAGTGTTGCCATCCTCTCCGCCTCGAAATGCGCCTCCGGCAGGGTGTGACCGGTTTTGGTCATGATATCGACAATGGCTGAATTCATCATGCCCCCGGTACAGATAACCGGTGGACGATCAACCCGCTTTTTCGCCAGGGTGTCAAGCAGTCGATCTTTTGGGGTGAGGTAGCTCATATTTCTCTCCGTAAAAGCATGTCCGGGGCGACCGACCAGCCGATTTCGGCTGCTGCGTCCATCATGGCGTGGATGTTGGCAAAAGGCGTCTCGGTAGGCAGGCTGCAGCCTGATGCTACGATAAACCCTTTGGGGCTGTGGGCTGCCTGGGCGACGCAACTGCGCACCGCCCGTTTCACATCTTCAGGCGTCCCCTGCAGCATGATCCCGGTCGGATGAACATTGCCCATGATGCGAACCCTGTCGCCAACAGTCTCAACGGCTCCCTGCAGGCTGGCATCGTTGTCGATGCTGAGGCAATCCGCTCCGGCATCTGCCATGTCGCGCCATATCCTGTCGGTCTTGCCGCAGATGTGCAGGGTAACCGCCTTACCATTACCGTGAATGAAATCAATCAATCTCTTGAGGTAGGGATAGGAAAATTCCTGGAACTGCCGCGGACCGATGACCGTACTGGAGGACATCGGGTCCGTCAGGCTGGGGGTGCATCCGGCGGCAATTATTGAAGCTGAGTAGCGGATGGCCGATTCCAGCGCCACTTCGCAGAGATGGTGTACTGCCGCCGGATTCTTGATGGTCAGGCGCACCAGATTTTCGGCGCCAATCAAAAAAGAGGCGGTAGTAAAGGGGCAGGTGACCGCACCGGTGACCGGCACCTCTTTTCCTACGGCGTCAACTACCCGCCGCATCGCCTCCAGATGCTGCGGCAGGTGGCCGTCCGTCAGCGGATGCACCGCTGAAAGGGTCTCGATCTCTTCCACGGAGGAAATCGCCGGCGCTTGCAGATACGCGGTTTCATCCTCCGGGTACTGCACCTGAGCTCCCATCGCTTCCGCCATGGTGTACAGGTCGGTAAAAACCCGGATCACATCATAACCAAACCTGCGATAGGAGGCGATCTGGGCATCAGCGATCAGGCGACCGTTGCCGCGAAAATCAGAGACCTTTACACCGATAACTCTGGCTGCTGTATTGCCGACAATCGGCACACAGGGGAGCCGGTCGATGGAATCGCCTTGCGAGTAGGCAGCAAATCGCTCCAGCGAAGTCATGGCATTACTCCTCATCAGGCCGCCACCAGGAGTTCTTTTGCAACTTTGACCGCTTCGGCGGCATTGACGGCATACCCGTCAGCACCGATCCGTTTGGCAAAGCCTGGAGAAATCGGCCCCCCGCCGACCATGACCTTGATGCGTTCCCGATTATTTCCCTGATCCAGCAAAGCAACGACTTTGCCCATGCCATCCATGGTGGTGGTCATCAGCGTGGAAAGTGCAATCATATCCGCGCCATGTTCAAGCGCGGAATCCACAAAACGCTGTGGCGGGACATCCCGCCCCAGATCGATGACATCGAAACCGCCGGTCTCAAACATGATACGCACCATGTTTTTACCAATATCGTGGGTATCACCCTCAATCACTCCGATGACGATCTTTCCCTTGCTGTCGGCGGTTTTTTTCAGATGAGGCTTCAGCACCTCCATGCCGGCATACATCGCATCGGAACACATCAACAGTTCCGGTATAAAATACTCTTCTTCCTCGAAGAGCTGTCCGGCGCGGGCCATGCCGTGCGAAAGACCCTTTTCAATTGCTTCGTAGGCATCCACGCCATCGTCAAGAGCCGCCTTCGACGCACTCACCGTCCGTTCTTCGTCCATCTCCACAACGGCTTCGGACAACTCTCTGAAATACTCGTCGGGCGATAGTTTGCTGTTCATAAAACTTCTCCATGTCTCTCGTAAATGTTGGGGATTGGGTGTTATTGGGCGGTCCGTTCATTGCAACTTTGGCATAAAAAAAGGCCAGGCATGGATGGGTTCAATTAACCCGTTCCATGCCTGGCCTCCAGTTTTCTGGTCAGCCCTGCTTTTTTTCACCCTAACAAAGAGAGACAGGGGCTGTCAAGAAAAAATACTATAACTATAAACTTTATATAGTTTACTGATGATATTGAAAAATTTTCTGGCGATGCTCAAAGATATAACTGTCATTAAAAGCATTCAAAACCGATAATTGGTTATCTGGACCTCGTCAATCCGTCACAATTACTGCCGGTAATCCGCTCCATCGCCTGCCGCATCATCGCCGAGATGCTTAGCGCATTGCATGAAGCAAATGCCTGAAGAGTTTTTCGTTCCTTATCGTTCACTCTCATTGAAATCACGTTATAGCGCGGTTTTTCCTTATATTTGGCCATTGTATTTCTCCTCTGATCGTAATTTTGGCGGCGGTTGTCTCTGTGTAATGCATGTGGAGGGGTTTAGTCTGTAGTCGCCGGTTTCAGTACAGTCGCACAATTTGCACTCACGGCACAGATAGCGGCGTGGGGTTTTTTTAAATTTTTCGAGGCATCCCAGGCAACAGAAGTAGTGCAGTCGTCCCTTATAGGCGAGTACGACAGTACTCTGCCAATCCAGTGTCTTGCCGCATATCATGTCCTGCACCATGTGTTTCATTGATCTTTCCATTTCTGAAACGTTATCAGTTTCTTCTTTGTTCAAAAATGAAGCCGAACTCCTTGTCAAGCAAGCCCGGCCTCCAGTCCGTCTGGTCAACCGCCGTGAGTCATCGAATTGGCTTTTCTGAATATTAAAACTCGTACTGAGCACTGATAACCGGACCGCCGCCCAAAGCGACTACCGTCATAACAATTGATATGCTCTTCATAGACAATCTCCCTTTACGCTTTTGGAATTCGGGTTTATTCCCGATGACGTTGGTAAAAAAATGAGGCCGGCTCCCGTAAGGGTAATGCCGGCCTCCAGTTTCACTGGTCAGCCACCGTGAGTGCCGCAGGGGTCACCCCGGTTCCGCCTTCATGACATCAAATCTCTTCTATTTCCCTGTTATCAGGTTTTTTACCTTGTTGATAAAACCATCTTCAGCCCGTTCTCCGACCTGTTCTAACGCCTGCTCCAGATCGGCAATGATGTCATCCACATTCTCAATACCGACCGACAACCGAATAAAGTCCGGCGTTACGCCGGTGGAAACCTGCTCTTCAGGGGTCAACTGCGAATGAGTAGTGGATGCCGGATGGATCACCAGCGACTTAGCATCGCCGATGTTCGCCAGCAGTGAGTGCAGTTTGAGAGAGTTGATGAATTTTTTGCCATCTTCAATCGTCCCGCCCTTGATTCCGAAACCTACCAAGGCGCCGAACAGTCCGCGATGGTGATATTTTTTAGCCAGCTCGTGGGAGGGACTCTCCGGCAGACCGGGGTAATTTACCCAGCCAACCTTGGGGTGGTTTTTGAGGAAGGTTGACACCTTAAGGGCATTGGCGCTGTGCCGCTCCATGCGCAGATGCAGCGTTTCCAGCCCCTGCAGAAACAGGAAGGAATTGAACGGCGATACGGCCGGTCCCAGATCACGCAGAAGTGAAACGCGGACCTTGATGATATAGGCAATTTTACCCAGTGCCTCCCAGAAATTGATGCCGTGATACGACGGATCAGGCTGGGCTATTTCCGGGAACTTGCCGTTGCCCCAGTTGAAGGTGCCACCGTCAACGATGACACCGCCGATCGAGGTGCCGTGCCCGCCAATGAACTTGGTAGCCGAATGGACGACGATATCGGCGCCATGCTTGAGCGGGTTTACCAGATAGGGTGATGGAGTCGTGTTGTCGATAATCAGCGGGATGTTGTTCTCATGGGCAATGGCAGCGACTTTTTCGATGTCCAGGGTGTTCAGCTTGGGGTTGCCGACGGATTCACCGTACAGAAGTCTGGTCTTGGGGGTGATCGCCTTGCGGAAGCTCTCTGGATCGGACGGATCGACAAAATTGACCGTAATGCCGAGCTGCGGGAGCGTGTAGTGAAACAGATTGTAGGTCCCGCCGTAGAGGCTAGCAGCTGAGACGATCTCATCGCCGGAATGTGCAATAGTCAGAATCGCCAGCGTGATGGCCGACGAGCCGGATGCCACTCCCAGTGCCGCAACACCTCCTTCAAGAGCAGCCACACGCTGCTCGAACACATCCGTGGTCGGATTCATCAGGCGGGTGTAGATGTTGCCGAACTCCTTCAGTCCGAACAGGCGTGCAGCATGGTCGGCGTCATTGAAAACGTAGGATGTCGTCTGATAGATCGGAACCGCCCGTGCGTTGGTCGCCGGATCAGGTTTCTGACCCGCGTGCAGGGCCAGGGTTTCAGCTTGATAAACAGGTGAATCGCTCATGATATTACCTCCAGATTTAGTTTGACGCCGCAGCGAAAATGTTGAGTCCTCGTGTTCTGCCGCCTTCAAATTGCGTATGCGAACGGCTTGTCTTCCTGTCTGAAAAATTCGGCATAGATTGCACTGCGCAATTGGGTGAACTCATAGCTCCCACGGTCACGAGGCCGTGGCAGATCCACCGGTATTATCTTTTTGATTGTCCCTGGCCTACTGGACATGATTATCACCCGGTCACCAAGAAATACCGCCTCGTCAATGTCATGGGTTACAAGCACCATGGTAGCCTTTTCAGCCTGCCAGATTCGAAGCACTTCCTGTTGCATCTGGATCTTGGTCAGAGCATCTAGAGCGCCGAATGGTTCATCGAAGAGCAGCGCCTGGGGACGGTTGGCAAGTGCCCTGGCTATGGAAGCTCTCTGAGCCATACCTCCGGAAAGCTGATAGGGATACGCATTTTCGAATCCATTCAGCCCAACCAGTTGAATGTGTTCATCGACCGACTCCCAGACGTTTGCCGACGTACTGTTTCCGAGTCCGAATGCAACATTCTGTCGTACCGTCAGCCAGGGGAACAAGCGGTGTTCCTGAAAGACGACACCACGTTCCAGCCCAGGTCCGTGTATCGGTGTGCCTCCGAATACTGCAGTTCCTTCGTAGTCGGTCTCCAACCCGGCAATGATCCGCAGCAAGGTACTTTTGCCACAGCCGCTACTACCGATAATACTGACAAACTCTCCCTGGCTAACGGTAAGACTTATGTCCTGCAGGGCTGTAACCGTGTCGTCATTAACTTTGAATGTTTTTGTGAGCCCTTGAATGTCAAGCGCCGCTCTGCTCATTTCCGCTGCTCCATCGTGTCTCATTACAGCACCAGCCCCCTGTGTCCAAGTAGACGGTTTCCCGCCAGCTCAATCACCATGTCGGTTATTTTTCCGAACAGCGCAAATAGCACGATGCTGGCGATAATCACCGAGGCCCGTCCGGTCATCTGGCCGTCGATCATCAGGAATCCGAGCCCGCGACTGGCACCCATTATCTCGGCCGCCACAACGAACATCCACCCAAGTCCAAGACCGCTACGCAGCCCCACCAGGTACGAAGGGAATGCGGCGGGCAGGATAACCCGCCGCACCAGCTGGAGCTTGTCAAGCTTGAAGATCTGACCAACCTCGACAAGTTTGCGGTCTACTGTCAGAATGCCGCTCAACAGGTTCAGGTATACGGGGAAGAAGACCCCCACGCTGATCAGGGCGATCTTTGAACTTTCATGAATACCCATCCAGAGCAGGAACAGCGGCACCCAGGCCATGGAAGGGATGCTGCGCAACGCTTGAATGCTCGGATCGAGCAACTGCCGTACCAGCGGGGTTGAACCGGTAACTCCTGCCAGCAGGGTGGCTGTCAGTGCTCCGATCAAGAATCCTGCCATCACACGCGTCAGTGTGTATGCAATGTGCCGAGCCAGTTCTCCCCCGCGCAACAGCTCCAGTAGAGTGTCCGCGATGGTAAACGGCGCCGGGAACCAGTTGGCTGCAAGTATGCCGCCCCGTGACAGCAATTCCCACATGATCACGAACAGAACAGGGAGCGCTAACCCCACACACTGCCGGGGAATTCTGAACTTCGGTGAGGAAATTCGCTCTCTCACCGGTTCAGTTTCAGCATTTTCAAACGGTATAAGCAACTCTTCTGTCTGTTCGTGGCTGGTTCCCATGATCCTTATCCTTATTTTGCGATTGCGCCATACTGAGGGTCTATCAGGGCTTTAACCAAGGCGGCAACATCCACATCCGCCTTGATTATGCCGCTTTTTTTAAGCACATCTCCGGCTGCCGAAATGGTTGTTATCTGTTTCTCGCCAATAACAGGGTCGGAGAGATCGGTACGCTCCAGCACTCGTGTGGCGACGGCATCGTTGAGTTTGGCATCACGCGCCAGAATGGCCTTGAACTCGGCCGGATTCTGCTGTGCCCAGACACGGGCTTTCTCATAGGCAGTGATGACCTTTTTCACATAAATCGGGTACTGTTTGGCAAACTCCTCACGAACATTGAGTACACCATAGGTGTTGAGGTTCGCATCACGGAAAAAGAGCTTGGAGCCTTTATCCACTTCGGTTGAAGCCATGAGCGGGTCAAGGCCGGCCCAGGCATCCACATCACCCTTTTCAAGCGCGTTGCGGCCATCTGGGTGTTGCAGCGGGACCAATTCGATGTCCTTTTCAGAGAGACCGACCTTGTCCAGTGCGCGTAGCAGAAATATGTGGGGATCAGTTCCACGGGTTACAGCCACTTTTTTACCCTTCAGATCCTCAACTTTTGCAATTGTGCTGTCGCTTCGGACAACCAGTGCTGTCCATTCCGGCTTGGAGTAGACGTACACCGATTTAATAGGATTACCGTTAGCCTTGCCAATCAAGGCTGCGGCCCCGGCTGTGGATCCGAAATCAGAACTTTTGCTGTTAAGCAGTTCCAAAGACTTGTTGCTCCCCAGACTGTGAATCCATTCAACCTTGACGTTATCCTTGGCCAGCTCGTCCTCCAGGAACTTTTTCTCTTTCAATACCAGGCTGACCGGGTTGTAGTAGGCAAAGTCGATCTTGACGATCTCGGGTTTGGCTTCCTTTTTCTTGCAGCCGGTCAATAATCCTGTTGTTGTAAGGGCCAGAGCCGCCAGTAACACTGTAGTGAATAATCTTCGTTGCATAACTACCTCCTTGTGGATGCGGCGTACCGCTGTGATATGAATATTGTTAATAAATTCGACTGCCCGAAGATCCGTGCCTACGTTGATGTACCCAGCTGCTGTAGTGTGGATCTTCAGGGTCTTTATCCAGTGCTTCTTTTTCTTTGAGATACAGGCCAATGTTGGTGCTTTCATAGAGCTGGCGATCCTCGCCAACCGGACAGACTTTGCAGCAAATGCCGCACGGCCAGCGGTTCTCCTTGCGCAGCTCCATGTGATAACGGGTACATGCATCCATATTCATATCGGCGATGACCGAGTCTTGCCGCGTAGTGAAGGCTTGCGAAGGACAGAGCTTGCGACAGACGTCGCATTTAGTACAGATGTCCTCGGTGAGCAACGGATCTCCTGTCAGTTCAAGGCTGGTAAAGATGGAGACCAATCTGACCCGTGGGCCGTATTCTCGGGTAATCAGGTTGTGGCTGTAGGCGATTGTCCCCTGACCGGCGTACTTGGCAGCAAAAACATGACTGAAGCAGCCCTGATACTTGTTCAGCAGAATTTCCAGATTGCCGTAGCCATCGCGTGGCATAAAGATCGATGAGTGTCCTCGCTCGTTGAGCCAGACAGACAGCCGGAAGCCGATCTGATCGAGTAGGACGTTGCTGGTGTTGTACATCTCCTGATAATTTATGGAGGGGGTACTCTCCAGCACCGGCAGCAGCATCGGAACACCGATGACGATAACCGTTTTGGCCTTGTCCCAGAGAGCCTTGGGCCTGTAGTCCGGCTGAACTTCGTCAAACTCATCCCAGCGAGCGGCGGGGGCGAAGTTGACGAGGCTGGCGCCCAGGCTTCTCGCTTTCCTTATGATCTTTCCTTTCATCCCTCTTGTCGACGCCATCTGTGTGTCCCCGTTCATGCGTACAAAAAAAGAGGCCAGGGGTGTCTTCATGGACACAACTCCCTGGCCTCCAGTTTTTCTGGTCAGCTGCTATAAATATATTTAAACTATCTTTTAAATAGATATGTCAAAACGTATTCAGTTGTCAACAAAAAAGCACGGACATTTGGAACTTACGCATCGGCATAAATACCGTCGTCAATAAACTCGTCGTGATATTCTGACTCTGCGTGTAGCTGGTAGAAATAGTCATTGATCTCTTTGTACAAATCTTTAAGTCGTGAGGGTTGAATGTCGCAAATACCTTCATAAGCCTCTGTGAAATGCACCTGATTGAAGTCAAGGCGGAACGGCTCGATCTTCCCTTCGGCGATCAGTTCTTCGTAAAGAGCCGAACCTGGCAGCGGGCTATAGATGCTCCATGTCCAGCGATCAAGCTCCAGAACCTTGGCCAGCTCAAAGGTCTGCTGCACATCCAGCTCTTCCTCGCCCGGGATACCGATCATGAAGAAACCGAATACCTTGACGTGGCGTTTAGCGACTACCACCTGCTCCTTGATCCTTTCGACGGTGATTCCCTTTTTCAGGCGGACCAGACTCTTGGGAGAGCCGGTCTCGATCCCCAGGTCGAGCTGGGTCAGACCGGCCTGTTTCATCAGGATAATTTGCTCTTCGTTAATCAGGTCAACGCGGGTCAGAGCCTGCCACTGGATTCCGGTATCCGTCTCGATCAACAGGCGGCAGAACTCCTTGACCCATTCCTTGTCCAGATTGAAGATGCTGTCCTTGAACCAGACCCCTTCGATGCCGTGACGTTCCTTGAGGATCACCATTTCTGATACTACCTGGGCAGCAGTTTTGATGCGCCATGTGCGCCCCATGGTTTCGTGTACGGCGCAGAAAGTACACTGGAAGGGGCAGCCGCGGGAGATGATCATCGAGATACCGCGGATGCTGCGCAGGTGTCGATTGTGCTCGATGTAGCGCTCGATGGGAAAGGACTCATAGTCCAACATAGGTAGAGTATTCAGGTCCCTGATCAGGAGGGCTTTGCCGTTAATAACCAATTGGCCGTCGTCTGTTTTATAACTCACTCCTTCTATAGCATCGACCGGCAATACGGACGAAAGCGCAGACGCCAGTTCGGCAAAGGCGAACTCCCCTTCTCCGCGGATAACGAAGTCCACATTGTCGCTGGTGAGAACGCTGGCCGGATCGAGAGTCGGGTGAACGCCGCCCATTACGATCCTGGCGCCCGGCGCCGTGTGGCGTGCCAGTTCAGCGACCCGCAACGCTTCAGGAATGGTGGGGGTCATGGCGGTAATGCCAATCAGGTTGGGACCGTAGGCCGCGATGTTCCTGACCAGCTCCTCACTGTCCATAAGGAGACCCTGCATGTCGAGCAACTTAACCTCGAAACCGCGTTCCTTGAGAAAGGCGCTCAGATAAGCCAGTCCGAGCGGCGGTTCGAAAGGTGCCACATAGAGATTGCCCCCCTTGATCCAATCGATGTAGTCATCGAAACGGTTCTTAAATGCATTGCCATCATAGAAGGCTGGGTTTATCAGCAGAATCCTCATATCAGTTCCTTTTCCAGGCGTTCAGTACGCCACTTTCTGTTTTTACCGATGGGACATGACGTCATGCATTCACTACAAGCGGAATAGCCATACTGTCCATTATGAGGCCTTATGACGTCATTGCACTTCTCCCAGGCCAGTCCATCAGAAGAGATGGCCCGGCCTGGGCAAGCATCTATGCAGGACGTACAACCCGTCGGACAGAGTCTCCCGGCCTCAGCGGAAGTGATCTTCTCGTCCGGCGCAAATTCCGCATCGGTAACAATCGCAGCCAGGCGCTGTCTCGGTCCGAAGCGTGGAGTGATCAGCAGCCTGCTCTTGCCGAAGATCCCGATACCCGCCTCTACCGCTGCATGTCGTGTCGAGACGCAAAACAGCTTCGGATAGATATTCATGTAATCAGGGCTTTTGCGCAGATCAGGGTCCATATTGCCGATTCGGTGCGGCACCACTACCGCCTTGAAATCATGATCATCCAGCAACCGGCCGACATCGTAGGCGATCTGGTTGTGATACAGGTTGAGCGTGATGTGGTGCAGCGCCGACAGCAGCAGATTCGGTTTGACGGTATCCGCCAGCACCCTCACTCCCACGACAATAACCGACTTGGCATCCGGGAGCAGATTCTCCGGGCGTCTCCCTTCCGGATATCCCGTAAACCTGTCCACTGAGGCGATGCCAACCAGATCGGCCCCTTTTTCAGTGGCGAATCGTTTGATGTCTTCAGAAGAAATCGTATTCATGCGAGTAATTTCCAATTAATTGTTACAAGGTTAAATCGCATAGGCAAACGGCTTTTCAGCCTCGGCAAAGAACTCCGCATATATCTCCTTGCGGATCTGGACAAAATCGTAGCTGCTGCGATCCCGGGGACGCGGGAGATGCACCGGAATGATTTTTTTGACGGTGCCGGGACGACTTGACATGATCACCACCTGGTCTCCCAGAAAAATGGCCTCGTCAATGTCGTGGGTGACCAGCACCATGGTAGTGCGCTCTACTTCCCAGATGCGCAGGATCTCCTGCTGCAGCTGGATCCTGGTCATGGCGTCCAGGGCCCCGAACGGTTCATCCAGAAGAAGCAGTTGGGGATTATTGACCAGTGACCTTGCAATGGCCACCCTCTGGGACATTCCGCCCGACAACTGGTGGGGAAACGCCTTGGCAAAACCGGCCAGACCGACCAACTCCAGATGCTCGCGGACAACGGTGTCCCGCCGATCATTTCCCATCCCGTTCAGCCCGAATGCTACGTTCTGTTCAACCGTCAACCATGGGATCAGGCGATGTTCCTGAAATATCATCCCACGGTCAAGCCCCGGCCCGCCTATTCGTTTACCGCCAATTCTTACTTCGCCACTATAACCGTTCTCCAGGCCGGAGATAATCCTCAACAACGTGCTCTTGCCACAACCGCTGCTGCCGACAATGGCAACGAACTCCCCTTCACGGATAGCCAAATCGATCCCCTGCAGGGCTACAACTTCATCGTTATTTACATTGAAGCTTTTGTTGAGGTTTTCAATTGTCAGATTGCTTGCTGCTGTTGCACTCATGGTGCTCTCCTTCAGTTGCCGGCAAAAGCAACCTTCCAACGTATCAACCTGTTCTCAAGACGTTTGATCAGGTTGTCCATCAGCTTGCCGATAACACCGATGGTTATCATTCCCACCAGCACCACATCTGACTGGGAAAGTTGCCTGGCATCCATGATCAGGTAGCCGATGCCGCTGCTGGCGGCAATCAGCTCGGCTGCGACCACACACATCCAGGCCACCATCAGGCCGACCCGCAGACCGGTCATGATGGCGGGAAGAGCCCCCGGCAGCACCACCTGGCGAACAAATTTGAATCTGGGTACTGCCAGAATTCTTGCCACCTCTACGAATTTGTGATCGGTCTGGCGGATGCCGTCGATGGTATTAATGATGATCGGAAAGAAGGCCACAAGGAAGATTATGTAGACCTTCGATTGCTCTCCGATGCCAAACCAGAGTATGGCCAGTGGAATCCAGGCGATGGGAGGAATCGGCTTTACCACCTGGATAGCCAGATCGGTCCAGCGATCCAGAGTCCGCGAGAGACCGATGGCAATTCCAAGACCAAGCCCCAGAACGGCTGCGATGCCGAAACCTTCCAGAACTCTTAAGACACTTATGCCGATATGTCTGGGCAGATCACCGCTCTTCGAAAGCTCCCAGAAGGTCAGCACAATATGCGAAGGAGGCGGCAGGAGGACCGGATTTAAGAAGCCCAGATGAAACAGCGCCTGCCAGACTCCGATAAATGCAATGGATAACGCAACGTATTGCAGCATGTGTATTATTCTCTGCGTAAGTGAGTTGGTGTCATGGGCCATAGTCGTTTCTCCGTGTAGTGGCAATTCATGAATTGCCACTACCCTTATTTGATGCCGATTTCACGCGTCAGGCTAGGGTCTGCAAAGGTATCAATGTTGACGTGCGACTTGATAAGAGTGTTGCTTTTCATGAACAGTTCAACCACTTTCAGTTCTTCAATGTCGTCGGCCTGTAAAGCCGGATTGTAGTCGAATTTGGCCAACACTTTGAGAAGGTGGTCTGTCGAAAGGTTCACATCCTTGGCGATCAGCTGTGCCGCCGCCTTGGGATTCGCCTTGATAAAATCGGCTCCGCGTTGATAAGCCTTGAGTATTGCTTTTGTCTGGTCGCGATGCTTGGTGACGAAATCGTTAGTGGCTATGATTACCAGAGCGCCTTTTTTGATTCCGGTACCGTCTGCCAGCACACGGACAGAGCCTTGGGTTTCAAGATTGGTGATGAGTGGTTCCCATATTGCTGCCGCATCGATATTACCGTTGACGATCGAGGTGGCGATATCAGCCTGGGAGAGATTGATTAATTCTATATCGCTGGTGGTCAGGCCTCCCTTCTTGAGAACCAGTACCAGTAGGTGATGGGCATAAGACCCTTTGACTACGGCAACTTTTTTACCCTTGAGATCCTTAGGTGACTTGATGCCGGACTTGGTCGGAACAACAACAGCCAAAGATTTGGGACCGGTAGAGGTCAGGCCGATTATTTTAGTGTTTATACCGGCCGATTTGCCGATGATGGCCGGGGTGTCACCCAGGAAGCCGAAGTCCTGCTGGCCGGAAGCGAAGGATTCATTGATTGGAGGCCCGGCAGAAAAGGATGTCCACTTAAGAGTGGGCTTGGCGCCGACCTTGGCCAACTCTTCATCAAGCCATTTTTTGTGCTTGGCCACGAAGATCGGGGCATAGTGCGGGATCGGCTGGGTAGCGAAGCGAATCTCATCAGCGTGGGCTGCTGACGAGACAAGGATGGTAAGGAGTAAGAGTGAGAAAATACGGGTGATGATATTGTTCATGTGTATCTCCTTTTGTAATGTATTTGTCAGGGTTGTGTCTTGGCAAGTCGATCGAGATGCCTGAACAGTGGATGCGCCAGTTCTTCTTCGGCATGCCGTACCAGAATGTTCTCGTTGATGACCTCTTCCGGCTCGATGACCCATACGGCCGAGAGGCCCACGTCGCCCAGACGTTGGCGCACATCGCGATAGTGATTCAGGAATACCGGTCCGGTGATCAGCGTCTTGACCGGTTTCCCCTTGATCTGCCAGCTCTGTCCGCTTTTGTCGCTGACAGATATGGAAACCTTCTGATCAAACCAGATGCTGCGCACCAGGTTTTTCTGGGTGAGAGATGACTCAACCAGTTCCAGGTAGAGCAGGTTGCCGTCATCATCCACCCGGATATACGGCTTGGCAGCTGCGTATGGATAGCCCTGTTCGTTGACCGTGGCCAGCACCTTGGTGGAGTCGTCGCTGCTGAACAGCGCAATGATTTCTTTGTTTAATTTTGTTGCCATATGAATGTCCCTTTCAGGCCTACAGGCCGTCTTTTTCTGTTGTCCATTTACAGCAGCCGTGACAGGTCTGTATCAGGATGATTGCCGCAGCGGCGATAGTCGTCGAAATCAGCGGGCAGCTTGTATTTTACCCGCAGGTTGTGGAGCCCCTGGGCAAGTTGTACGAAATATTCGAGTGACGGGTTCTTCTGGTCGCGGAAATTGGAGCCGGGACGTGGCACCCAGACAATATAGACGGTGGTCACGCCGTTTTCCGCCAGGAATTCAGCTTCTTCCAGAGTCGAGGCAAGAGCGTCCGCCTCGCTGGTGAATCCATACGGTTTTGCCAGTTCCACACCGCCCACCAGACCGGTACCGACATTCCCACGACCAAAGATATCCACCGCACGGATCAGACGCTGCCGCCACTCCTTGTATCCAACCGATTGCGCTTTACCGGGGCATATCCAGTTGAATTTTTCTTCTCCCAGTACCTCCAGGTCGCTGGTGTAGCTCATCAAACCTGTTTGTTCATAAAGACGAGCCAACTGTTTTTCGTCGAAGGCCGAGGCGATCAACTGGCTGGGAAACTTTTTAGTTTTGAAGTTCTCGCCAATGGCCTGCAAAGTTTCGATGTAGAAATCAACCTCGCGGTCGAAGATGTTATCACCCTTGAGAACGGAGCCGGAGGTAAGGCACATACCGGTAAAACGCCCCGGCTCCTTGATTGCCTCGCGGATGGTCTCTGACACATCCTCCGGCTTCAGCCGTGAAGGTACCCCAAGTTCATTCTTCTGCTGTTTGGTGTGCGTGACGATATCGCAGAAACGGCACTCCTTCTTGTCTGCCCAGAAATGGCAGTAGCTTGACTGGAAAATATTCAGCCGCTGCGGACGGGCGCTGGCGACATGGCTCATCGGAATACCCGATGAAGTGAATTTGTCGTAATAGAGCGGCTTGGACCACAAATCTACGTATTCGACAAAGTCGCCGTCATCCACCAGCGCCAGTTTGCCGTCCACCAGGTCAACCAGATACGGATTCTGATCCAGCGGCGTCGGGTCGGTCAGGATGGTGGTGCCATCACGCAGCAGCAGGGATTCGGGAAGATCCTTGATTTCACCGTCACGCGAACCGAACAGATAGGGGCTGCGCATCTGGATGGAATCGTCAACGGTCTCCAACGCCCGCTCTGTGTAATGGACTCCCCGGCGTTGGGCATCAATTTTAACTGCTATCAGGCGTGGAAACTCGGGATGCCTTTCCAGCACCTGATCCAGTTCCGATTCTTCTGTTGCCACCAGTTTCAATGCAACTGACATATTATTTCTCCTCCTTCGGAGTATCTGGGACTATTTATCGTGACAAATCTGCCACTCGGTCGATACGCTCCCATGGGAGGTCCAGATCGGTGCGGCCGAAGTGCCCATAGGCGGCTGTCTGGCGATAGATCGGACGGCGCAGGTCGAGCTGCTCGATGATGGCTGCCGGGCGCAGGTCGAAGTGCTTGGCTATAAGGCTTGATAGCTGCTCGTCACTGAGAGTGCCGGTACCGAATGATTCGACAAAAACTGCCACAGGCCGAGCTACGCCGATGGCATAGGCGATCTGGATTTCGACTTTTTTTGCCAGTCCGGCTGCGACTATGTTTTTGGCCACGTAGCGGGCGGCGTAGGCGCCGGAGCGGTCAACTTTTGTTGGATCTTTACCGGAAAAGGCGCCACCGCCATGGCGGGCCACACCGCCGTAGGTATCGACGATGATCTTGCGACCGGTCAGACCCGCGTCGCCGTGGGGACCACCCACCACAAAGCGCCCGGTGGGGTTGATGAAGTAACGGGTCCGGTCGTCCAGCAGGTTTTCCGGGATGACAGGCTTGATGATTTTATTGATGACATCGTGCCGTATCTGCTCCAGTTCCACATCCGGGCCGTGCTGGGTGGAAATGACCACCGTGTCGATCCGCACCGGACGACCATCCTCAAACTCGACTGTCACCTGGCTCTTGCCATCCGGGCGGAGGTAGCCGATTTCTCCCTGCTTGCGCGCCGAGGCGAGTTTTCTTGTCAATCCGTGGGCCAGAGCTATGCTGGTCGGCAGGTACTCAGGCGTCTCATCGGTGGCATAGCCGAAGACCATCCCCTGGTCACCGGCGCCTACCGAGTCGAGGTAGCCGTCGTGGTCACCGCCGTTGCGATGTTCAAGAGCAGTATTAACTCCCTGGGCAATGTCGGCCGACTGCTGATCCAGTGAGACCAACACGGCGCTGTGTTCGGCATCCAGGCCGAGATCGGCACTGGTATAGCCCACGTCCGCAATGGTGTCCCTGGCAACGCGGACGGCATTGATCTGTGCCGTGGACGAGGTCTCACCGATTATCACCACCAGGCCGGTAGTGACACTGGTTTCGCATGCAACGCGGGCCAGCGGATCTTTTTCCAACAATGCGTCCAGGACGGCATCCGAAATCTGGTCGGCAAGTTTGTCCGGGTGTCCTTCGGTTACCGACTCTGACGTAAACAGGTAATTCTTTGCGGCCATGGTATTCTCCTCTGCAGATGTCCCGTTGCGGGTATTGAATATAAAAAAGGCCAGACAGGACAGGTGATAATTAACCCGTTCCTGCATGGCCTCCAGTTTTTCTGGTCAGCACTTTATTTACATTTACAAACTATCGTTGCATTAAATTCCGCTTCCGTTGATATGCCCGGTTCTATCGATCCGGATCTTCTCGTTCTTGTCAACCTGGATAACCCTGCCATCCTGCACTACAAGTGTCACGGTGCCGAAACGGATTGATTTGAGAGTATCCCGCACGATCTTTTCCAGGTCACGGCTCCATGGGTCAGGTTGCGTGACAGCCATATCAGATCCCCTCGAACAAAGCCGTTGAGAGATAGCGCTCTGCACCGTCAGGCAGGATGACCACTATGGTCTTGCCGGCAAATTCATCCAGCTGGCCGAGTCGTACCGCCGCAGCCACCGCGGCGCCGCTGGAGATGCCGACCAGTAGTCCCTCTTCTTTTGCCAGGCGTTTGGCAAATTCAAGCGCTTCAGAACTTTCTACCAATTCGACACGATCAACGATGGAGAGATCCAGGGTGTCCGGGATAAATCCGGCGCCGATCCCCTGTATCTTGTGGGGTGCCGGTTGAATCGGCTGGCCTGCCAGTTTCTGGGTGATGACGGGACTCTCTTTAGGTTCAACCGCAACAGAGATGATTTTCTTCCCTTTGGTATTTTTTATGTAACGCGAAATCCCGGTGATGGTGCCACCGGTGCCGACACCCGAGACCAGGATATCGATGCCGCCATCAGTATCGTTCCAGATTTCGGGCCCGGTCGTCTTTTCGTGGATCTCGGGATTAGCCGGATTTTTAAATTGTTGCGGCAGGAAGTATTTTTCCGGTTCGGCGGCGGCAATCTCCTCTGCACGGCTGATAGCCCCTTTCATCCCTTCAGCACCGGGGGTCAGAATCAGGTCGGCGCCAAGTGCGGCCAGTATCCGGCGCCGCTCGATGCTCATCGTTTCCGGCATTGTCAGGGTCAGTTTATAGCCACGAGCCGCGGCAACGTATGCCAATGCGATGCCGGTATTCCCGGAAGTCGGCTCGATGATCTCCACGCCCTGCTTCAAAACCCCACGTTTTTCGGCGTCCCAGATCAAATTGGCGCCGATGCGGCATTTTACCGAATAAGCCGGGTTGCGCCCCTCTATTTTTGCCAGGATGGTGGCCTTTGAATTGCCGACGATGTGGTTAAGTTTCACCAAGGGTGTGTTGCCGATAGACTGCGAGTTGTCTGCGAAAATTTTGCTCATGGTGGCTCTCCTTTTTTTATGACATCTTTTCAGATGCAGTAGTCGAGTATATCTGATTTGGCCTTGTTGGCCGTCTCTCTCTTGTTGATTACGTCTGCAAGCGTAGTCGTCTCCAGGATCGATGTGATGGACTTTTTCATATCGACCATGACAAGGTGAATTCCGCAACATGCCGGGTCTTTTCCATCTTCGCACTTCTTTATGCCGCTTCCATCCAGACAGTGAACCAGAGTAAAACCGCCTTCGAGTATTCTGATTATACTGCCGATGGTTATTTCCGAAGGGTCAAGGGCCAGATTATAGCCGCCGCCTTTACCTATCCGGCTGGTTAACAGATCACCTTTTCGCAGCGACAGCAGAATGAATTCCAGAAATTTCCTCGGAATATTTTCTGCCGTTGCCAACTCGGCAATCAGAACCGGTCTGCCTTGTGAATTTAGCGCCAGGTACTCCATTGCCTTGAGAGCGTATTTGGTTTTTTTTGAGATCATCGCGGCACCAATAATAAAAAAAAGAGGTCAAGGGAGTTATCCCTTGACCTCTGGTTGTCCAGTCAGCCAATTGTATATAAAACTTATAGGTCTTATATGATAACATTAAGTTCCTGTCAAGATTTTTTTGTATGCCTTGACAAGATTATTCTTAAACTTTCTGGTAAATAGCACTCACCGCATGACTGCGGTAATAATGGCTGATGCGCTTCAGCCCGTGAGGATTCAGCAGGGTGTCGAGCTCCTCATGGGTTAAGGTCTTGGAGCATTCAGCGCACGAAAAGAAATCGATACAGGTTGTGCCGCAATGCTCATGCGGTTTGCGGCAGCGGACCTCAATCAGAAGGTACCCACCCGCTCTAAGATTTGCCACGGTATTATTGAGGTATAAGTGCCTTTGGCTGTTTTCCATGATTATGTTGAAAACATAGGTAGAGAGGACAAGATCCACGTTTAGATGTGAATCAGAAAGTTCATCAGTATCCAGAAGACGCTCAACGTGACTGAGTGCCGGACATCCGCGCAACTTGTTAATCTGTTCAGGAACATCTGCTGCAAAGACCTTGAAACCCTGTTTCGCCATAAAAAGAGCATTGCGCATGGTTCCGGTTCCGTAATCAAGGACATTGGTAGCTTGTCTCTTTCTGAAAAAGGTGCTGTACCTTCTGACACTCTCTGCGACTGCTGCCATATTACTCCTTCCAAAAGCATAACCGCCTGCTGCATTTATTATCTATAGATATTGTAGTCATATTAGGCAAAAAAAAACTAAATACTGTAATCCATTATTTTTGATTTCTGTTGTCGGGCGATATCGTTCCTCTCAACCATGTACCAAGCGCTTTGAGTGCGTATTTGTTTTTTTTGAAAAAATATCTACTAAGGATATAGATATACAATACTTATGCTATTGTCAAGAGATATTTCTTCAGTTAACAGCTCAACTTTCGCTGTTTGGAAAATAGCGTAACATGTTGTAATTACAAATAGCATAGCGTATAGATATATAGTATAGATAGGGTTATTCACCAACAAATTACAAATAAAAGGAGACGCTGTGCAACAGCCTGTAACAGAGATTTCGTCTGTTGAAAACCAGATCAACCTGTTCTTTCATAATCATTCTCTTGGTAAGTTGTTACGGCAATGCAATATCAGGAAAGAGAAAGGCGTTTCTCTCGAAATCCTTTTCCAGTTTCTTCTTGCCCTTGCCTTTACCGGCAAGAATCTGTTTCGCCATATGGAACCGTCTGGCTCATGTGATGGCATATTCAAGGACGCGGCATATCGCTTCCAGAATTCCGCAGGGCCAACTGGCGCAGATTTCTGTTGCTCTTGAGCACCCGCATCATCGTGAACAGCCTAGAGCCAATAACTGGCGAATCGAATCGCAAGGTGCTGATTGCCGACGATACTGTGTTCCTGAGAGATCGGAGCAAGCATGTTGAGCTGCTGGCCCGCGTACATGATCATAACACCGGGTGTTACCACAAAGGCTTCAGGATGCTCACCATGGGTTGGTCTGACGGCAGTAGCTTCGTCCCGCTACGACTGTCTCTTCTCAGTTCTGCTACTGAGAAGAACCGCCTGGTTCCAATGTGTGACGATCTTGATAAACGAACCAACGGTTATCTGAAGAAGGGATGGCAGCGGCAAGGGGTTGCAAATCAGAACCTATTATAGCAATAACTCCACCACTAGATGTTGGTATAAATGCTGCCCGGTGGCGTTAGGAACACAAAAATCCATCAAATTTTTGAATCTTCCATTCCTAAAAGATCTCTTTCTGGAACGTATAAACCGGGGGGACTGAACCTCCGGTTTATGCACGTTTGGGGAATTGAATATTCAGGGGGGGAACAGTCCTGTTCCGAGGTCAATGCATCTTGCGGGACAGGCCGGCAACAATATCAAGGATACTGTCTCTATTGCTTGCGGTTTTGATCTCCCTAAACGCCTCGCTGGAAAGTGATTTCCAGCTCTTCGGCCAACCTCTCCTGAGTAAGCGATGAGTTTCTTCTCCTCTGCAGAGAGCTGATACGCATGGCAGGATGAATCATCAAAAAACGACGAGATCGGGACTTTCAACACATCCGAGAGTTGCTGCAACCTCACAAGATTAACTTTCGTAACACCCCGCTCATATTTCTGCACCTGCTTGGCCTGTTGACGGTACTCTCTAATCTTTGCACCTATTTCAATGTTACCAATTATCTTGCCCATTGTCGTGTGTCCTTTCTGCGCAGGATACAGACGCAAGAATAGACTAACCACGCATAACATGGCGAATATGCTGTTGCAGATACAGCCTATAGGGTGTACGATGAAAGCAACTCATGCTGATTTGAAATCATCTGAAAGTTTTAAATCCAATCTGGAGGGGAAAATGTTCTACAAAGTAAAATCGCTGCCTGCAGTAGCAATTGTTCTGGCCCTTTTTCTGCTTCTGCCCGTAGTCTGTCAAGCCGGTATTTTCCCAGATGGCAACAAGACGGAACAGATCGCTAATCCTATGGAACTCACAGTCCTTATTCCTGACGACAAAGAAATTAAATTTACAGCACTTCAGGAAATCCTCACTAATAACAACTCATATAATAATTTCATAGTGGAACGCCACAACGGGCAGGGGCAGTCCGGTAAGATATACACTGTCGGTTACACAGTAGAGAAGGGCAAGGATGCCATGGTCTACAAATTCAAGGCACTCTCCTTCAAAACATATCAACACGGGCTTATTCTCCCGTTTCCTGTGCCAGAATTCACAGAGCAGGACTTGTTGAAATACATAGTGCAACAGCCAGTAAAACTAAACCTCGAATTAAACTCCCCGTACAACGCCGAATCAACCTCCGCCAATTTTATGCGGTTAACCCAGCCGGAAAGATTCCCTGGGGAAATGGACCCCGTACCCAACAAGGGGCGTTGCAAACTGGCCACCAAGTATAGCAAGGTTACCTTTTCGTGGGCAACCTATCCATACCGAAACGGTAGCAAAGTGGTGATTCATTTAACTATTCCCGGTGCATTTACATCAGGCAACACCGTGGATTTTGGGGAAATTATCAAGGAAATCAAGGGACAACTCGAAGGTATTGTGAACTCTTAGGACGAAACGGGGAAGGGTGGCCACACACCTCCCTCAATCCACTTAAAATCATGTTGCGCCTTGGTTTCCGGTGTGCTGGAAGGACAGGACAAATACTGCTTACCGGCGTTTTCTCCATGTGTGGTCGTCTTCTGGATCATCGTAGCACCGCACTTGCATTCGACCGGAGTCGGAGAATCTTTTTTTCAACGCAAACTGAGCAGTCCACCGTCAGATATACCGTTTCAACTGCTTCCGCAAAGCCAGGTAAGCAGGCAGAGAGTGAAATTGATGACATTTGATACTCACAAATTTTATAAGCATCTGAAAGCATCCAAGATGCCAGACAGTTGGGCCGATTCAATTACAGTTGGCTTCAGTGAAGCTCAAGGAGCCATGCAGGTTGCCAGCAAGAAGGATTTATCAGTAGAACTGGTCCTTCCCGTGATACAGCAATTAAAGTCACTTGAGACTAACGTAGTAAGAAGAATTGCATACATTGCCTTGTTTCAAATTGTTTCTTTGACTGTTTTTCGCTTTCTACTATCAAGGTAGACTGGTTTCATTCAATCCCTTATAGCCTTGTTGCTGAGGAACAGGTTGTACGTCCAGCTTTTTCCCGACTTTTAATATCCATTCCGCACGATCGGTGACAAAAGTCCTGACATTCTTTACTGATGTCCTTAGCGGCACGCGCACAATAACAGTTTTGTCAGATCGAACAGAAATGCCGAGTGTCCGGTGCCGGGAATGGCACCAGGTATAATTGATTTCAACGTCTGACCATCGGATTGAGTCGTATTTTGAGCACAGTGCCCAGAAGTTTATTTATAAATGGGTGGTTCTAAAGGCCCCCACCATTCACCGTGCATAGTCTCAATTGGTTTTATTTTACCAAGACCTTTAACTCGCGCTACAATATTACCGTTGTTATCGACACTCACATATACTATTTTAAGATCATTATAACTACTAATTCCGTCTTTTGTCTTTCTACCTGATGCATACCAGTAAAAACCACAAATAGTTGGTTTTGCGTTGACCACTCCATAGAGAGACACCTTGTTATGTTAGGTAATAACTAACCTGTTTGTTGCACAAATCCTATTTCAATGAAGCAAAAAACCTCCCCTGCCTTCACCCTCGGATGAGCCGTGTTGAACCACTCAGCCACCGGGCGATCTCCGAAAAAGTGCGCCAGACTTTCTTCGCTCCACGGTTCGGAGAGCAGGTTGCGCACGTCAAGCTCGTGTCCGGAGGCGAGCAGTATTTCTTTTTATCGAGCATTTCCCTGGCAGCCCGGTTTTTCCCAAAAAGTGATCGTGGCCATATGCCCTCCATTGTCATAAACAATATTGTTTGGCACTACACAAAATACCCACAGGGTCACGTTTGTGGGTATTTTGTGTATATTGGAACCATGATGTTAAGTTTTATTTTCGCTTACGTGTTACCTCTTCCTGCTCGCCGTAGGTGCGCACCGACGCCACCATTTTCCAATCGAAATAGGTGTTGATCGCCTCACCCGGCTCTTCTTCCTCGGTTACCCGGAGGAACTCCTCACCTAGAAACAGGGTCGCTTCGGAATAGATCTTTCCTTCATTGATCTGAATCTTGATCCCTTTGCGTAATTTCCGGGACAGACTTCCGTGTACCGGCATCGATGCATACTCGAACACCTTTTCCCACACTGATTTCATGCGTTTCATATGTAGCCTCCTTTTCTGGATATATCAGTCCGAGCCAAAAAAATGCCCGGTTACCGTTTCAGGGTATACCGAGCATCATTGCGTGGCCGACTGGTGTCGTTATGTAGGTAAAAAATAGACCAAACAGGTTGCCATTTCAAGAAGCAATTAAAATGAAACGCATTCTAAGTAGATGCAACTAAAATAAATGAGTCGCAACGACCCGCCATCAGATCTGTTTTTCTTTAACAGGCGGTTCTAACGGGCCATACCAAGCACCGTTCAAAGTTTCAATTGGCGTACTCCCATCAATTCCATGGATTAGCGCGACAAGATTTCCATTGTTATCAGGACGAATGGCCACAACTTTACAATCCGATTTACAAGGAGTTGCATGATGTGAGCCTACAGTGGCATACCAATATTTTCCGGCTGCAAGCGGTTTTGTTTGAGTCCATTCCATAATACTCACCTCCTATGTAGATTGATTTCCGAATTTTTGGAACTATAGCACCATCCGCCTTCTGCGCAAGATTTTATGTTTGAATTATTTTACTTGATGATCGCGGCGTATACATCATCGATGTTGATACTAACAGGCTGAGGAGGGCGACACCATGAAATTTAATCCAGGTCAATTGGTCGTGACCATAGGCGTTAATGATTTGATAGCCACCAACGAGGAGTTTGCCAAACATATTATGCTGTCGCTTAAGCGACATGTGGCCGGAGATTGGGAGGATGTCTGTAGTATAGCGGCCCCGGTTTTCTTGGACACAGAAATGATGTAAATTTCTTGTTCAAGGAGACAGCAAATGAAAAAGAATCTTGTAGTCAGTCCCGGTACAGCGGAAGGAGAGCGTAGCTCGACTGGAGCTGCACCGGAAGTCAAACGTTGGAGCGCCAACCGCAAGAAGGAGGTTGCCCTTCGTCTCATGCGCGGTGAACCGGTAGATGCTCTCTCCCGTGAGTTAGGCATAGAGATCTACCGCTTGGAGGATTGGCACCAAATAGCTTGAAAGTAACTTCGCAGGACAATTATGGCATCTATCCTGTTTTTGGCAAGTCGGTGGTTGATTCATGTTTCACCAAGTTCATAGGCAAACTCATACCGACCTGTGTTCCAGCGCGTGGCAGGCCTTACTTACCCCGAACTTGTTGCTGGACAGGTGATCAAAATAATTTGCGCTTGACAAAACAAAATGTTTATTTAAAATGTGTATTTGAAATAAGCGTTTTGTTCATGGAGGAAATATGGCCAGAAAGAGATCAGGTACAACAAAAGAAAAACTGTTGGCAGCGGCAAGCGATGTCTTTATCGAGAAAGGGTTCCGCGATGCGACGGTATTCGATATCTGCGCCCGAGCCGAGGCAAACATCTCTGCCGTGAATTACTACTTCGGCAGTAAGGAAGCCCTTTACCAGGAAGCGTGGCGGCATGCTTTCACCGGGTCCATCAAGGCCCATCCCCAAGATGGCGGCGTAAGCGAAACCGCGCCGGCTGCCGAGCGCCTCCGTGGCCAGTTGACAGCATTGATCGAGCGGATCGCGGATAAGAACAACAAGGACTTCTTCATTTCCCAAATGGAAATGGTCAACCCGACCGGCCTCCTGGCAGAGGTCATGAAGTCGGAACTCATCCCCATGCGCGAGAAGACCCTGGCGGTAGTTCGGGAGCTGCTTGGGCCTGAGGCCACCGAGCAGCAGGTTGCCTATTGCGAAACCTGCGTCATCAGCATGTGCATCCATCCCATGCTGATTCACCGCATCAGACAACGGACCAACAACATCGCTCTTCCATTCGTCATCGATGACAGCAAGGCATTTGCCGACCATGTAGTCACCTTCGCGTTGGCGGGTATCGGCGCCATCAGCGGAAACGGACGGTAATCATGATTACGATATCACGCAAAAAAACAATCCTTGGAGTGATTGCGTTCCTGATTCTGACGGTTTCAGGTGCTGCAGCCAAGAAATTCTGGTTCAATCCGCCGATGACCACATTCATTACCGCCGATGTAGCCCGCATGGACCTTGAGGAAAACGTACTTGCCAGCGGCACTCTGAAGGCATTCAAGACAGTGGCGGTGGGTGCGCAGGTGAACGGCCAACTCAAGAAGCTGCATGTCGCTATGGGTGACCATGTGAAAACGGGACAGCTGCTGGCGGAGATTGACCCTGTGCTGCCACAGTTCACGCTCAAGGACTCCGAGGCACAAGTTGATAACCTGCAGGCCCAGAAGCGTGCAAGGCAGGCACTGTTGAAACAGTATGAGCTGGCCTTCCAGCGCCAGAGTCAGATGAACGCCAAAGAAGCCTCCTCCAGAGCTGATATGGAGAGCGCCCAAGCGCAACTGGAGAGCACCCGCTATGACATCGCCGCTATTGATGCCCAGATCAGAAAAGCTGTCATCGCGGTCGATACCGCCAGAGCCAACCTTGGCTATACCCGGATCTACGCACCAATAAACGGCACAGTGATTTCAATCGATACTGAGGAAGGGCAGACTGTCGTCTCGAACCAGACGGCGACGACAATCCTGACCTTGGCCACTCTTGATACCATGACCGTCAAGGCCAAAATTTCCGAAGCAGACGTCACCCGAGTCAAGCCAGGTCTGCCGACTTACTTCACCCTTCTCGGAGATAGCGACACCCGCTATTACAGTAAGCTGCGCGCTATCGAGCCAGGACCTGTTTCCAGCGGAACAAGCACCAGTAGCAGCTCCAGCTCAAGCTCCGCAATTTACTACTACGGGCTGTTCGAAGTGCCAAATCCTGACAACAGGCTGAAGGTTTCCATGACGACTCAGGTTGCGGTTGTCCTCAATCAGGCGAAACAGGCGCTCACTATCCCTGTTGCCGCCCTGGGTGAAAAGCAAAAGGACGGCCGAGTTAGCGTGAAAGTGCTGGTCGGCGAACAGGCCGAAACCAGGATGATCCGTACCGGCATCTCCAATAACGTGCAGGTCCAGGTGCTGGAAGGACTCAAAGAGAGTGAAAAGGTGGTGGTTGGCGACAGCACCTCATTACCAAAAACCGAAGCGAGCGCCATGCCACCACCTCCTGGAGGGAAACGCTGATCATGAGCACGCCGTTACTTGAACTCTCCGGCCTGGGACGCCGTTTCGTCACCGGCGAACAGGAAATACCGGTGCTGAAAGGGGTTGATCTTGTGATCATGGCCGGAGAGATGGTGGCGATTGTCGGCGCCTCCGGCTCGGGGAAATCCACCCTGATGAATATTCTTGGCTGCCTTGATCGCCCCAGCGAGGGTAGCTACCGGATTAATGGCCAGGAAACCAGCCAACTTTCCGATGCCGAACTGGCCCGCCTGCGGCGCGACTACTTCGGCTTCATCTTCCAACGCTATCATCTGTTGCCTCACCTGACCGCTGCCCAGAACACCGAAATACCGGCCATCTATGCCGGGGTCAACAAGCATGAACGACAAAACCGGGCGCGAACGCTTCTGGGTCGTCTCGGCCTTACGGACCGGTGCGATCACCGTCCCAACCAGCTTTCCGGCGGCCAACAGCAGCGGGTCAGTATTGCCAGGGCATTGATGAACGGCGGCGACGTTATCCTGGCAGACGAGCCGACCGGTGCCCTGGATAGTAAAAGCGGCAAGGAGATGATGGCGGTTCTCCATGAACTGCATGCCCGTGGGCACACCATCATCCTGGTCACTCATGATCCGCAGGTTGCCAACAATGCTGAGCGGATCATCGAGATCAGCGATGGCATGATAATCCGTGATCAGCCGAATCCGGACCGGCATGCATTAGCAACGCTGAGTCTGCCAAAAAAGGCTTCGGTTGAGAGATCGAACTTCCTTAAGGCAAATTGGGGACGTTTTGCCGAGGCGCTCAAGATGGCTCTGATCGCCATGACCTCACATCGGATGCGGACCCTCTTGACCATGCTCGGTATTGTCATCGGCATCACCTCGGTCGTTTCGGTGGTGGCGCTGGGTCAAGGGGCGCAGCAGAAGGTTATCAAGGATATCAGTTCAATGGGCACCAACGTCATCGATGTCAATCCAGGCAAGGACTGGGGCGACGAGGATGCCGCCGGCATCCAGACGCTCGTTCCTTCCGATCTGGAGGCACTTAAAGCGCAGGTCTACGCTGACAGTGTTTCACCAACAACCGGTGGCAGCCAATTGTTTCGATACCGTAACGTCACGGCCAATGCTTCGGTCAACGGCGTGGGCGAGCAGTATTTCCGGGTCAAGGGCTACGAATTGGCGAAGGGAACGGCTTTTACCGCGGACGACGTAAAGCAGCAAGCCCAGGTGGCAGTGATCGACCAAAACACGAACAAGAAATTTTTCGCCAAAGAGGACCCGATCGGCAAAATCATCTTTATCGGGTCGCTCCCCTGTCGGGTCATCGGCGTTACCAAGGAAAAGGACGGCCCCATGGGCAACAGCTCAAACCTGGAAGCATGGATACCTTCCAGCGCCGCCATGAACCGGCTTCTGGGGCAACCTTATTTCAGCTCCATAACAGTGCGGGTTAAAGATGGCGTATCCAACCAGATTGCCGAGCAAAGCATCATCAAGCTGCTCAAGCAGCGTCACGGCCGCAAGGACTTTTATACAAACAGCAGCGACAGCATCATGAAGACTATTAATAAGACCACCACCACCCTGAAGTTGATGATCTCGGCCATTGCCGTCATATCCCTGGTCGTCGGCGGGATCGGCGTCATGAACATCATGCTGGTATCGGTAACCGAGCGTACCCACGAGATCGGTATCCGGATGGCGGTCGGAGCCCGCCAGGAGGACATCATGCAGCAGTTCCTGATCGAGTCGGTTCTGGTCTGCCTGCTGGGCGGCATGATTGGCATTATTCTCTCCTACGGTGTTGGCATGGTGTTCTCATTGTTCGTTACGAGCTTTGCCATGAAATTCTCTATCATGTCCATCGTCTCGGCATTTCTCTGTTCCACGCTTATCGGCGTTATTTTCGGCTTCCTGCCTGCGCGCAATGCGGCCCGGCTGGATCCGATCGAGGCACTTGCCAGGGAGTAGAATCAGTATGAACAAAATCCTTAACCGCAACCGACTGTTTTCGATCACATTTCTACTTGCAACAGCACTCATGCTCAGCGGTTGCAGCGACCTGCTACCTCGCAGCCAGTACATACGGCCTGCGGCGTCACTGCCGAGCCAGTGGCAAGAGGCGACGGTCACCGGCACAACTGTTGCCGCCAGTGAAAAATGGTGGCAGGACTTCAACGATCCGACCTTGAACGAGCTGATCGAACTGGCGCTCAAGGCCAACAACAATCTGGCGGCAGCCACTGTCAGGGTGCGGCGCGCCCAACTCTCTGCCAAACTGACCGATACAAACCAGACTCCATCGGTATCTGTAGGGGCAAACAGCAGCCTTAGGCGCGATCTGAACAACCACCAGGAAACCAAGGCGAGCGGCGCCACCGGCACGGCAAGTTACGAGCTCGACCTCTGGGGGAAACTTGCCAGCGCCCGTGATGTCGGCTATTGGGAAGCTGAAGCTACTGAGTCTGATCGCCGGAGTACCGCACTGGCACTGATCGGCACTGTCGCAACTGATTATTGGCAGATAGCTTATCTGAACGAACGCATTGCCACTGTTGAGGCTAGCATCACCTATGCAGAGAAGATTCTGGACCTGGCGGAGGTGAAATATCAGGCCGGTTCCGCTTCTTCCCTGGACAAAATCCAGGCACAACAGACCGTAACCAGTCAGAAAGCCCAGCTTACGCAACTCCTGCAACAGCGTACGGAAGCACGTAATGCTCTGGCAATTCTCTTCGATCAGGCGCCGGAGATCAAAATGCCGGAGCTGCGGTTTCTGCCGGACTGGCCGTTCCCTAAGGTTGATGCCGGTCTTCCCGCCAGCCTGCTTGCGCAGCGCCCTGACCTGCAGGCGGCTGAACAGCGCCTTAGGAAATACCTCGCAACCACCGACAACACTCGTGCCAGTTTCTATCCCAGTCTCACCCTGACCGGTACGTTAGGGACAAGCAGTACCAGTTTGACCGATGTGCTGCGCAACCCCTATACTCTATTGGGCGCGGGCTTGGCGCTGCCATTCATTCAGTGGAACACCATGGCGTTGAACGTTGCAATTGCGAAGACCGACTACGAGGAGGCGGTGGTCAACTTCCGCCAGACACTTTACTCTGCGCTCAGCGATGTCGAGAATGCCTTGTCCGCACGCACCAACCATGAAGAGGAAATCAAGCAGTTGGTAGAATCGCTGGCATTGGCAAGAAGAGCCGAACAGTTGGTCGAAGTTCGCTATCGTGCCGGCTCGACCGGATTGCAGTCATGGCTGGAAGCCCAGGAAAGCCGGCGGGACGCAGAAAGAGCGCTGGCACTAGTCCGTCTGGCGCAACTTAAAAATTACATGACGCTGTACCAATCACTTGGCGGCGCAATGAAGGCAAAGCAATGACAGCCATGTCCGCTGCAATGAAATCCGTAGACATGAATCGTAAACAAATGGTGCGCATGGTACTGATTCTAGGCGCCCTGACCGCTTTCAGCTCAATGTCGATCGACATGTATCTCCCTGCCTTTCCGCAGATAGCGCGGGATCTCGGAGTGCCGATCGGCACAGTGCAGCTGTCTATTGCCGCATTCCTGTTTGGTTCGGCTGCCGGACAGTTACTCTACGGCCCGCTCGCAGATCGCTATGGAAGACGCAGGCCGCTGCTCTGGGGTCTGACGCTGTACATCGTGTCAACAGTTGGCTGCGCATCTGTCCATACGGGAGAAGGGCTTCTGTTCTGGCGCGTGGTTATGGCCGTGGGCGGTGGCGCCGGCATGGTGATTTCACGTGCAGTAGTGCACGACCTCTATGATACCGCCGAAGCGGCAAGGATGTTTTCACTGCTCATGCTGTTGATGGGGGCGGCGCCGATTCTGGCGCCGATGGCCGGTGGGCAACTCCTGTTGAGTACCGGCTGGCGGGGTATTTTCTGGTTCCTGGGACTGTTCGGGTTGCTGTCCCTTGGCGCGGCAGCGGCAGGTCTTCCCGAATCTTTGCCAGAGGAACGCCGAATCCGACTGAACCTTGCCGGGATGGCCACCATCTACGGCCAACTTCTTTGCAATCGTCAGTATATCCGTTATGCCATAGCCCTGGGATGCGTCGCCGGAATCAACTTTTCCTACATATCTGGAGCGCCGTTTCTATTTATTGAATTGCACGGCGTATCCCCTCAGCATTTCGGCCTCTTCTTCGGCGCCAATGCTTGCGGGCTGATCGGCGCGTCACAAATTAACCGCCGGCTCCTGCGACGTTTTAGCGTTCAGCGGATCCTCACTATGGCGCTCACCGTCAATGTAACAGCGGCATTACTACTCACGATTGTAGCTATGACAGGCTTTGGCGGCTTTCCTGCTCAGGTCGCACTCATCTTCATCTGTCTCTCCATGACCGGGCTACTCTATCCGAACGTAACCCACTTGCACTAGCCCCATTCGACAAGACAGCCGGGAGCGCATCGGCGCTTCTGGGAACCATCCAGTATTCTCTCGGCGCCAGCGCCGGAGCACTTGTGGGTATATTTCACAACGGCACGGCGGTACCAATGACCGCTACTATGGCTGTCTGCGGAGTAGTGGCATGGTTTGCTGTTGTTGGCTTTCGGAGGATCTCTCCTACGAAAAACAGTCCGACGTAACCTGATGTAATAAACAATAGCCCGGTTAAATAGAAATGGCACCAGGTATAGTTCATTTCAACGTCTGACCTTCGGATCGAGTCGCATTTAAGTTCAACACTTTTTGATGCCACAATGTCAATCCCATCGCTTTCTATTTCACATCCACATTCTAGATTCCGTCCGGTCGCCACGATGGTGGTATCACATGGCTGCCTGAACTGGATTTTTCCGGCACCAAGCTCCCAAACGTTACTGCAGTGCTGCCGAATCGATCATTGATCTTATCCATAGTCACGGAAAATTTCGTTGATTTTGGTGGATGTGTAAGTGTACTTCCGGTTGTCGCCGATAACGATGATCAGCTCCGGGCAGACGCGCTTTCCTTCCCACACCGCCATGCCGGTCTTGACACCCTTGGCCCTTGCCTCATAAGAGCTGGTAGTGATTACCGTCCGTCCACCACCGCCAACAACTGCTATTGGCTTACCTCGCAGTTCAGGGTTGGCCTGCTGCTCCACTGAGGCAAAAAAGGCATTCATATCTATATGAAGGATAGTTCTGTGTTTCACGGTCGTTCCGATTGAAGTCCATTCAGAGACCAGGTCTGGTCGATGGTGTTGTAGACAATCTCGTAGAGAGCTTCACCGTCTGTGACGGCGTAATGCATAAGCGGAACCTCGCCAAGCCGGTCCTGCCAGAAATAGGTTGTATTGTAACGCCTCAGTCGGAATTGGACTTTCAGGCCGCTTGATCTAATGGTAAGTCAGCTTCCCCTGAATGTCTGATTTGAGGGAAGGCTTGTTGTCGTTTTTGTTTTCTCAGTTCTCTGGCTTCTTCAAGCTTTCTGTCTCGCTCTTTGAATATTTCTTTGTCTAGACCATTCAGCTTGTCTGCTGGCGTCACGTAGCCAATGGCGCTGTGTAACCTGACGGTGTTGTAGTGTTCGATGTACTTTTCTACTATCCGGCGGGCATCGTCAAGCGAAAGCGGGACACCAGGACGGATGCATTCTGTCTTGATGGTTTTGTGGAATCGTTCCAGCTTGCCGTTTGACTGCGGGTAGAAGGGCGAAGTCCGCACATGGGTCATTCCGGAAATCCGGATGAATTCTTTGAAATCCTTGGCAATGAACTGTGGCCCGTTGTCGGAAATGATACGAGGGCGGGCAGCTGGATATTTCTCCTTGGCTCGCTGCAGAATTATTTCAATATCTGGTTCGGTCATCTGCTCTCTGATCTCCCAATGGATGATGGAACGACTGCAACCATCCAAAAAGCTGCACAGGTAGTAGAAAGTGCCACGAATGTTGAGGTAAGAAACATCCACATGCCAGTGGTCATGAGGTAAAAGCGGCTGTATGAAACCGGTTCCTTTGAGAGACGGCTTCTGATTCCATTTGTTGAGCATGCCTGCTTTTGAAAGAACGCGCCAGGTGCTGGAAGGGCTGACGGCAACAATGTCCTGATCCAGCATCATGAAAGTCAGTCGCCGATATCCCTCAAGCGGGTTGTCTATGGCGAATGCAAGCCAGAAGTCACGCGGGATCGGGGCGTTGTGTTCGTTGGCTTTGCCGTATCGCTCGATCCAGGTGTAAAATTTGCTCTTTGAGACAACCAGCCAGGATATGAAGTGTTTCAGCGGAATCTCCGCTTTGTCGCTCCATTCCTTGGTGTAATCGACAACGGCATCGCGAATGTCATGGGGAACCCAGCCGCCGGTTAAAGCTCCCCAAGTTCTTTTTTTAGCTTGATGTGCTCCTCCATCAACTCGGAGAGCACTTCGTGCTTTCTGATCAACTTGGCTTCGAGTTGCTGGATCTTGACTTCCTCAACACGCTTTTGAGGCTTGTCTTCACGGGTAAATGCTGCGGCCCCATTCTCGAAAAACTGCTTCTGCCAGATATAGAAAATTGTTGGCTGAAGCTGATGCTTGTCACACAGATCAGATACAGGTACGTGCTCGACCAAGTGACGTCTCAAGATGGAAACCTTCTCTTCCGGGGTGTAATTGTGGCGTTTCTTTCGCATGGACTTTCCTCCGTTCGTGATGGTTTATCACAAACGAACCAAAAGTCCTATTCACGCTGAGCCAATACAACATAGTAACCCTACTAGGCGGTTTTTGACGATTGTTCCGTAGAGGGTCCCCTCATCAAGATATTCGATTGATTCCCAATCGCGTTTCCGGCAGAATTCCCGCAGCTCTTAAGTTGCAAGTCGGTATCCTGCCCCTTGTCAGTAGTGGAAACCCGGGCGTAGAGTGCTGCTATCAATCATTCTCCTTTCTGAGCTCGGTGAAGCATATGGGTAATATCGCTTGGCGTTAGATTGTCGTCAGTTCGTAGCGCCTGGCTACGCTGGGACCGACATGACCTCCAAGGTCAATGCCGCGACATGAATCCCTCCATGCCGATCGCCCCCTTAACGATGGGACTGTTCGCTCGTTACAGCATTTCCTACATTTACCGATTTACAAATTTAACATCTGAATATTTCCATGATTTACTCGATGGACAGTTCATGGTGACTGAACCGCTGATCCTCGAAGAGGACCTCAAGTCCGCGGCGGACGCTACGACATCTGCAAGGCAGATCTATCCAGACGGGGCGGGCGGCCCACGTACCTGGAGGTTTTCGGCTGATGAACATCCTAAGGATGCTGCGAACCGTAGATTTTTCCTGCTATGAGGCGGCTGTTGCTGCCTTGCAGAAGTTTTTACTTCATTCCAAATGTGCGTTTTTTTCATAATTGCTCCTTGTGATTTTTAGTGGAGCAGACGCACGAATCCCCTCAGGGGATTGCGTGAATCTGCTCCCTGGGGGGACGTTGGATGCTGGAGTTATGCGATTTATGCGACTTTAAGAAATCTTACCGCCGCTCAGGCTTAACAAAGCCTCTGGATGCCAAGGTGGCATTATCTCTGAAAACAATTTCTCAGAGCCATTGGTTTTAGCCAGGAAAAATGCAAATTTACCTGGAGCTACCTGTTGAAGCCTTATGCTTTGACGTTTCATTTGGTTTTTTCCTGGAATTAAGGGAGTCATTGCCCCTCAGGATTAACGAATTTGATTACAGTATGAATGCAGGCTTCACGCCTTTGGCGCGGAGATTGTCGAGTTCATTATTTGTAACCAAGAAAATTACGTTATTGAGTTCAATTCTGTACATGGTGTCTCCTCCTTGGAGCTTCTGGTTGCGAGAAGACACAACGACCCCATAGGGGTTATGTTCTCCCCTGGTGGGCAATGGTCGATAACTACTTCTTTGGGGTTGTTTCGTCGTCAACAGTGCCCAGGATACAAAACCCGATTACTGCGGAAGAAAATGCCAGTACATCGGCAATTAGAGATCTGATAACTGGAATATCAGGCTTGACTGCATTGCCGATAACAGCTACTGCAATGAATATTATCGAAACGTCCCCAAAAAACTTACCAAGTGACTTCTTTTGACGCCGATTCAGTTTAATCATGATTCTTTCTCCTTTTTTGGGTTGCTGCAGGAAAAAGGACATAATAATACCCACATAGGGTATTGAAGTTTCCAATTCCCACATGGGTTAACTGTTTTCAGCGACTTTTAAGGTAAGTTGTTACTGGATTATTTGTGTGCTGATGCCATTTTTGTCCCCCCTTAATGAGCTTCCTTCTCGCTTCTTCGATTGGCGTGATAGGCTGTTTTGAACAGGCTGAGGACACAAAAATGCCCATGAGGGGCATTGATTGGATCCAATTCCCGCATGAGCGTGATGATCACCAGAACCTTCGAAGTAGGCCGGCATCAAGGTGTTATACATATTTTGGGCACAAAAAAGCCCATCCAGCGCATTAAGGCCTTGGTATGGGCATAGTCAGTAGTGGGTAAGTGCGGAAACTCAACGCACAAGCATCTCTCTTCGCCCGAAGAGTAATGCTGCCTGTAGCGGGTATTAATCGCTACAGAGGGTAGTTAAGATAAGCTGGGGATGTATCACCACCAATAGGCTTATCTTGTAAGTTCATCTCCTGCCGGAGGCGTTTAGACTGCGGGCTATCCGCAGAATGTTGTCCTGTCAGGTCAATGCCGTAACTAGGAGGTCCTTTCTGGAGTGTCGTGACTGGCGAGGCCGAGTCAGAGGGAATCAGAAAAGATGTAAAAATATGCTCACATAATAATCGCAGTGGGATTGTTGTCAAGCGTTTTTACGCAGTTAGCCAATCATTTTTGACACATTTCCACGTATCAAAATTAGGTTAGTCGCAATAATCAATGCATGATTTAGTTCTTTACCAATTGAAAAGCATGAGTTCCTTCAAGTAATTATGTAAGCACCAACAAACATAGCTATTTTGAGGAGGAACCAATTGCACAGGTTTGTGTGAGAACCAAACAAAGGGGGTTGGCTCAAAAGCTAACCCCCTTTGTTACTGTTCTATACCGTAAATGCTTTTATCCGAACACGGCAGTACTGGGTCAGATCACGCCCCGGAGCAGGAACCGCAGTTGTTACCACTCTCTTCACACTTTTTGGGGATAAGTCTGTCTGCCGCAAATTCCGTGATGTCGTTACAGAAATGTACATAGAGGTCACCTGAACCTGCCAGCGGAATCCAGTACCCGTCTATGACCTGGCCCATGTGCTCTGCGTAGGACACCTCACGTACCCCTGTCTGCTCACGTAGCGCCATGTTCGCCCGGCAACCGGCATGGTGCTTCTTCTCCCCGAGGTCGATGCATCTTGTTCCTACGGGACAGCCAATGTCGTGGCCGGCTTTGTTGACTTCGATTATAGTCCTGTCCTTGTGTACCAACATGACGGGAGAGGGGTAATTGTCCCAGAATAGGTGGAAGTTTCTGCGGATTTCTTCATTGATTTCGGTGCGTTCCATATATATCTCCTTTTTGATTGTGGTTGACTTTATAAGTAAGTTGGAAATAGTGGGCATTAAAACACTCATACGGTCATTTAATAAAATACGTAACAAAACATAAAACCAGCACCAAAATACCTATAAAAGAATGGCATTGCCTGACCCATGCGGCTTTTGTCCTAAAATACAGGAAGCATCCGGTAAGACCCGCTACGGTAATCGCCAAGCGAAATATTAATTCAAATGACACTTTTGTTTTCCCCTTTAATTATAACTTTTCACCGTGAGCCGAGTCGAATTTCTTCTTCAGTTCTGAACGCTGTCCGGGAGTCAGCACTGCACTGATCTCGATGAGACGGTCAACTGTGCGGTGGGCAAATCCAGTGAGTTCTTTCGCCTTCTCGTCCACAGTGGTATGCAACCACTCGCGGTTAGGGGTGTCCAAGAGGAAACATCCAATAATCTTGGCTTTGAGTTCCGGGTCGTTTTTGCATAGCAGTTGACCGTCAGTTACGATCTGGTTTGTGACCACGCCAATCTTTGCCCTCTGCTCATCGGTGGCATCAATCTTCTTCAGGGAGGCGTCGATGTGCTCTTTAATCTGCTCGGCATGATCGCCATGCGAACCATGATGCTTGCAGGCTCCCAATGTTCCACCCACAAGAACAATTCCGAGAATCACTGCAACTGCATTCATTCCTTTTTTCATCATCTTCTCCTTCGTTCCGGTTTGATGTATCGTGTTAGAGACAGGCTAACCGTGAAATGTAAAAAAAGTATGTGGTAGATGTAAAAAAAGTGTAAAAAATCAGCTGAATTGACTTCGTACTGATATTATACTCATGAATAGAGGTATGGTTGTGACTGACATAAACCAAAAGAACATATTCCTGGTTGATGACGACCTGAAGCTGCGCAGGCTTCTGGCAAAGTTTCTCGGAAACGAAGGCTTTGCCATCCGCGAGTTCCCGGACGGTTCACACGTTATTTCCGCGATTTCGGAGGGTGAGCCGACAGTGGTTATCCTCGACATCATGCTCCCCGGCGAGAGCGGCCTGGACATACTCAAGAGGATTCGCCAGGCATGCACCGTCCCGGTTATCATGCTTACCGCAAAAGGAGATGACGAAGACCGCATCACCGGGCTTGAGCTGGGGGCCGACGACTATCTTCCCAAGCCGTTCAACCCGCGGGAACTTCTGGCACGGATCAATGCTGTGCTCAGACGTAGCGTTGTTTCGCGCCCGGAGGCGGACGTTTCCGCCGATAACATCGAAATCGGTGGTTTTGTGTTGCACCGAAGAAGGCGCACGGTCAGTGCGGGTGGAGAGGAAGTTGAGCTTTCAGCCACGGAGTACAGATTGCTGGAGGCTCTTATGACCCATCCGGGGATGGTGCTGACCAGGGATGAACTGCTGAACTACGCCCGAGGGAAAGACTTTGGACCGTTCGACAGGAGTATTGATGTTCACATCGGCAAACTGCGGGTCAAGACGGAACTTCTCTCCGGGGGGAAGCGCTGTATCAAGACCGTCTGGGGTTCCGGTTATATGTTCGAGAAGGAAAGTTTATGATCCGCAGCCTGTATCTCAAAATACTTCTCCACTGGTTAGTGGCGTTGATTATTACCGAAGCTCTCATTTTCGGCCTTTTCACACTGGTTGTCGGCGACAGCCATCGACGGTATGTGATCACGTCGGTGGGTCAAAGTACAGTTGTCGCCCGTGATTTCGTTCAGGCGGCGGTTGCTGCCGATATCGCAAAGGGAGGGTTGCCCGCCGCTGCACTTGAAGCAGCAGTCCGCAGATTAAGCGCCAGCGTCAATGCCAAGGTATGGCTCACAGGCCCAAATGGAGAACAGGTAGCTGCCTCATTTCCGGGCAAAACTCCTACCCCCGTTACCAATCCAAAGCGGTCGGGGCAGCATGATGGAGTAGCCGTTTCGGTTGACGTGAGTAGAGATGCCCCGTGGTACGCGGTAGTGCCCGTGGTCGTACCAGCGGAGGGTAGCAAAACGATGATGCTGCATCTTCTATCGACCCGTACCGCCGGAGCTTTCCCCCACGGTGCTTTTGCCGCTGGCCTGGCGCTCATCGGGGCACTGGGAGCCCTCCTGGCGGTCCCCCTTTCGCTACGCATCACCAAATCGCTGAACCGCCTCCAGGAATCCGCCCTCCGTATCGCTGGTGGGGATCTGACCACACGGGCTGAAATATCCGGACGTGATGAGATCGGAAGACTTGCCGCGGCCTTCAACATAATGGCAGAAACAGTGGAGCGGATGGTGCGCGGGGGAAAAGAACTGACAGCAAATATTTCGCACGAATTGCGGAGTCCTCTTGCTCGCATTCGAGTGGCGGGTGAATGCCTCAAGGATGCACTTGACAAGGGGGCCAAAGAAGAAGCAGACGAGATGCTTGAGGCGATGTGGGAAGACGTTGAGGAGATAGATCGCATGATTGCCCGAATCATCGAATTCTCCAAACTTGATTTGCATGAACCGCTTCCGGTGTCTGAAGAGGTCGCTCCGGCAAAGCTGATTTCGGCGCTAATAAAGACGGTCGGGCCAATGGCAAAAACAAAGAACATCAACTTTGAAATTGACCTCCTTCAGGAGGAACACATCACTGGAGATGAAGAATGGCTTCGAGCGGCTTTTAAGAACCTGTTGGAGAACGCCGTGCGGCACACTGAAGATGGAGGTGACGTCCATGTTACTATGCGCCGGGAGGACACGTCACTGGTTTTTGAAATAACAAACTCTCACCAGCAAATAGAACCAAGAGAGCTGGAACTGATTTTCAATCCATTTTACCGGGTGAAGGAGAATACTGGTGAAGGGACTGGACTTGGCCTGGCCATAACCAGAAAAATTATCACTCTGCATCATGGAGAGATTGGCGCCAGGAATGTACCGAAAGGTTTTCAGGTATGGATTGCCCTTCCAATGAAGAAGGTATGAGCAACGTGATATGCAGCTCGGCTCCGGACATTCTTCACCAGCAGAAAGATCGGAACGCCATAGGATCGCCCGCTAACTGCCAAATCAATAATCTATATCACAGCATGAAAGCTATGATCATGCATCTCTATCCCAACTGCAGATGACCCGAAAATCTTGGCACTTCCTTAGCTTCTCACCGTGATGCTTGATTTCTCTTTTCCCGACCGAATAAATGACCGCTCCTGAAGTAACTTCTCGTGTACAAACTCAGTCGCTAATCTATTTTTCTCTTACAAAACCAGATTTTTGCTGCGATCACAGGTAAGCATCTCGTGAGCTCAATTGTTGCATAACAATTTGCGAATATGTCTTTTAGCGCAAAGCGCTAATTCGAACGCGCTCCGCGCGTTCGAAGTTAATCCGCTTGAGATCGGAGCAGAATATATAGGGGACATTACTCTGTAGCAAAGTGAGTTGACATCAATTCACACCACTGATATTATTTTATCACGGTTATTCCCCTATATGTTCTGCGCTGGGTCAGCATAGCTGAACCCAGCGCAGAACATTATATATATGGCACTAGCTAGATATTGCGCGACAAAAATATAAGGACATACGCATGCCACTATCTACCGAGCAATTTGACCCCATAGCAGAGCTGCATCATATACGCATGCGACGCGACGAATCGCGCCGCAAACGCTTCGCTAAAAGCAAATGTGATAAGTACCGCGCTGAGCTTGTAGCAATGCGACAAGCAGGCGCGTCGGCTGCCGACTTAGTCGAGTGGCTGCGCTTGCGCCACCGAATCAAGATTAACCGCAGCAGTGTGGATCGCTTCTTGAAATCGCTCCCAGAGCTCAAGGACTTCAAACCGCGCAAATCAAAGAAAGTAACGATCAATGACCAAGTCTAAGATCAGTTTTCGCTCCGCGAAAAGCCAGGCCCATCATGCTATCACCCAGAAGATCAGCCTGGGGGCAAGCCGACATGACAATAAGGCTGATGGCAAAATTCACAGCGTTCGCTCGGCAATAAACTACGAGCAGTCTTTGACAACTTTCGTCCAGTACATCAAGGACAACCGGTTGGGCGACCTGCGTTCAGCCACACGAGAGATTGCCCATCAGTTTCTGGCAGATCGAGCCGCTGTTGTGGCTCAGAAGACCCTCGACCAGGACCGCCAGGCAATTCAGATGCAGCTGGGCGTGAAGCTGGATGTCATCAAGTCAGAGCGCGAAACCATCTTGAACTCCAGGGCATATACTTCCGCCCAAGTGGAACGGATTGCGGGCGCCCAGTCGCATATGCACTCGCTTGCCTCGCGAATCGCGCATAACGCCGGATTGCGTGCCCATGAACTATTGACATTGCGTCCAGCCGGAGAAAGGTCAGCTTCCGGACGCCGCGAATGGTCCGACAAACGTTTTGATGGCAGGGAGGGAGTGAAGTACACCGTCGAAGGCAAAGGTGGCTTGATCCGCGAAGTAATGATCTCGAAGAATTTGTCCGTCAAGCTGGAAAAGTTGCGCTTCCCTTCCCCTCGCATGATCTTTGACCGGCAGATAAAGTACCACACTCTCTACAATATCGGCGGCGGCCGGAACTGGAGCCAGAGTGTCAGCGCGGCCAGCAAGCGAGAGTTTGGTTGGAGCAACGGCGCTCATGGTTTCCGGCATTCTTATGCACAGGAGCGCATGGTAGAACTCCAATCACGGGGCTATAACTATGAAGTAGCAGAGGGCATTGTGGCGCAGGAAGTTGGGCATTTCGACAGCTCCACAACGGAGGCATATCTGAGATAGATGAAAATCAATAAATGGCACATAATTACGTACTTTGCGTTGCTGTTTGGCCTATGCATTGGAATTTACACGCATTTCAATGTCATGCCCAATATTGTCATTACTACGCTAGATTATAAGCCGCTGGTTGATCACAAGTACGTTATCGGCATACTTGACAGCAAAGCTAAACTGATTGAGGCAAACGGAGTTACCAACTACAAATCCGGATGGGAAGCGATTCAAAATCTCTGGGCTCTTATTCTTTCAGCTACTTTGATCATTTTGGGGATCAGCATTCCCATTGCAAGGTTTTGCTGGCAAAGAGCTTATAAAAAACTGGATATTGAACTGAATACGGTTTTGTGTGCCGAAAATCAGCTATTTCAATTTGCACATATAGAAAAATCAATGCGTGAACAGCAGGAACTAAAAAAACAATCTGAACAAGACTTCTGGAATCATCCAGTAATCGCCCAATTTAACGAAGTTTGTGGAGAGAAGAACGATCTAATTAATGAGATGAGCACCGAGATCGGTGAGTACAAGGCGCGGATTGCAAAGCTTGAGAAGCACCTGGTGAAAGTAGAAGGCCAGCTCATCCGGTACAAAAAGAAACAGGACAATGACTAGTTGACACTTTTCGTCAGATTGTCGTTAAGACCGGCATTTTTGACCCGTCCGACTATATCTTGCGCCTCCAGCATGCTTGACGTCACGCCGTGCCGTTTCGAACGAGGCAACGGCGAGTCGAAAACATACCAGTACACCTGGCCTGCCTCTTGCGTGATAAGTGATCGGAGCGGAGGCGCTGCCAATGAGTGTTCCATGACAGAGGCCTCATGGGCCGTCAAATAAGGCTTCACATTCTCTCGATACACCTTGGCAATATCTACCCTATTCATGAGTTTCCCCTTTATTTGTTGTGCTTTTTTTCAGCGTCGATCTGATTTGATGGCGGCGGTTGTCTGCATCGAGCGGATCAAAAACCTCACCCCAACAAGTTTCTGAAAGAGTTACAGCGGCTTTCTCCTCGTTTTCTCCGATAGCCTGCAGAAGAAAGTCCCGAGTCAAATAGTCGGTAGTTGAGAGCGCGGCCAGACGCATTGTGTTGAGGACATTTTCGATGGTGGATGCTGTCATTGGTTACTCCTCAGTTATCACTGCTATTCGTCAATCAGCACTGATACCTGACTTTTATGGCTTTCAGAGTTGAAGCCTCAAAGGGCTTCAAAAGGCTTTTAGAGCCCTTGAAAGTAATTTGAAGCCTTTCAAGGGCTTTTACAGCCTTTTGAAATCATAATTTGCCCTGAAATTCTCGGATTGCGGAAAGCAGCTCTGCTTTACCGGGTTCTTTTGAATCCTTCACTAAATCAAGGCTGAGAGTCTCGGTGTTTTCAACTATTGGCCGGGAGGTTTCGTTTGTCCTTTGAGTGGCCAAGCTTGGCGTGAACATCTCTCTTGATTCGTATGCGTGATCAATCATGATCCTGGCTGCTACTGAAAACCCAACTCGACCGCCGAATCGAGCGCCGTACCAGGCTAAGAAGCCGTAAACTGGATCTGTTTCATCGAATGTGATCTTGATCGTCTTTTTTGCCATGGATTACATTCCGCTCGCCAAATATGCGTAGCCTCTGACATTGGCAAATTCTGGTGCTGGAGGAACAATGACCTCTCCGGAGTAAAACTCTCGCAGATAGCGTTCGACGTGGTAGGCGCCGCCGCCTGCAAGTATGATTCTGTTATGCCGGCTGAGCGCTGTATCATGATTCGACATCAGCAGGTTGATGATTTCTTCGGAATAAACTTGTAGTGCTTCTTTAACAATCGGAGACAAGTCTATGTTTTTATCTTGATATTTAAACTGTCCAGCATTTGTAATGAAGCCGTTTGCTTCCGGCAAGCTCACGACGACACCTGTCAGATCCTTTAATCGACAGGACAGACGCTTAGCAGCCTCAGACAAACCCCTGCCATCGTATTGGCCACTGCCGGCGTTGATTGGTTTACCATCGAGAAACGTAAGGACGATTGCCGTGCCAAAACCGATATCCAGGATCGTTCCGGATCCGGCTGTTGAGTTGCGCTCGATGTGATCGGCCAACACACCGACACCCTGATTGAGAACGGTCACCTTATTGAAGATCAGGGAAAGTTCTTTTTCCACCCGGCCTACTAACTGGCGAAAATCTCCCATGGGCAAGCCAATTGTCAAATTGACCCCTTTCAAATTTTTGATACCAGCCAGATGTGCTGCGTGCTGGGTGAGAATCGGCATCCGGCCGACCAACCAGGATGCGTTTCGTTGAATATTGCCTCCAGCAGCTCCGGATTTGATCGCCGAAATTGCGGCGTCTCCGACAATGTATCGGATGCCGTTGTGCTCATAGGCCTGAGCGGCGCCTTCATCAAAGTTGAGCGAGCTCGATGCTATCGGTTCCGGAACAATGGCCGTGGGGAACTTCTGAGTGACCCCATCAAAAAGAAACTTTACATCGCCGAATCCTACGTCTGCGTTCAGGTTATCCATTTTTGCCTCCCTTAGATTGTGAGTTGCAGTATTGCAAAACCAAATGTATTAATATGTATGACATAATAATCCATAATAATACACTTTGCAAGTAAGTTTTTTTGTGATACAAATAGCTATGCCAAAAAGAAAAACTGAAGAAATGACAGCTTTATCAATTCGCATGCCGGCCCGCCTCAAGGGCAAGCTGAATGAGCTTGCAGGGCGTGAACACCGGTCCCTCGGTCAACAGATTGTTTTGATTCTGGAGAGACATCTGGAGGATATTGAGAGGACTCAATCCCAAGGTAATAAGTGATTGAGGACGCCTGATACCGAATATCATCAAATAGGGATAGATTGTCGTCAAGTAATGGCCGTTGGTCCTCAATTTCCGGCGGAACGCCATCAGGGCGCGAGTCCCAGGCCAAACACTGTGCCCCGACCAGAATCACAAACTGGTCGGAACGAAATTCCTCATGAGTTTGAAGCAGGTACCCATCGAGGTAACTTTGCTGTTCGATCTTTGATAACGTCTTCCAGTAGGCTTCCCTCGATTCATCTTCAAGGACTTTTGCTTCGTAGTTCGCGACGGCCTTTTGCTTCTTTGCTTGAACCTCAAGGATGACATTTAATGTACCTGCCGGCACGTAACCCTTCCCGGTTTCAACGAGTTTCTTGAGGGCTGAGTTGAGGTAGTCTGCAGGTTCTTCGCCTCGTTCATTGGCGCGAGTAATCTCGGCAAGAAGTTGTTGAGGGGCAGTTTGTTGATCGATCAGTTGACCTAGTAATATCCGGTTCTCATCGCTGTCTGCCTTCCCGAGTACTCGAACCAGGTCTTCGGGTAGCTCAATAATGTGAGTTGAAAGTTTGGGGAGCGGAATTGAAGTACTACTGCTGGTCACGCTGTTAGATGTAGTAGTTATTACTTCTTTATTAACTTCTTTATTAAAGATATCGTGACATACTATTTCATGAGTTATTTCAGTATGTTGCAAACGCATGTCACGCTCCATGTCACGCACTGTGCGTGACATGGTCACGCTGTCTGTCACGCTATCAACGTGACTGATTACACGCGGTTTTAGTCGTTGGCGTTGTTTTCGTTCGCGAGCCAATCGTTTTTTCCGTTCTTTGGGATTCTCGTCATCAATGTTAACTGGTGCTGTCAACTGCTTTATGCGACCATCGTGACGAAGAATGACTGGATCTGTACATTGCCACCCTACCCCATCGTCGCCAGTAACTAATCCGACACGATGAAGCGCAGCTATGGCAAGTTGGATATGTTGCAAAGGGTACCCCAAGACTCCAGCAATTTCGGTCATGGACATTGGTTCGCCAGAGAGATGTACTATTTCGCCACCCCTACCGATACGTGCGGCCATATCGCGCAAACGGAGGCCACATACAATAATAAATGCCCCGCTGGGAAGCGCTTCGATCGCTCGCCAATGCGGAGCATCCAGATCGCCAAGAGGGGTGACTATGTAGGTAATTTGTCTTTCCATAACATCCTTAATGCTCGATTGAAGCTCTTGGTAGATGGATTCGGACCTGTTTTTCTGATATATTATAAACGTCGTTATTCCACCCGCACAAGGAGAGGAAAATGAAACAAACAAACATTCCAATTCCGGCAAGGGGTAAAGCAAAGTCGTTCTTAATAGCATCCGCTATATTGCTGACAACCAGCCTTGCATGCGGTGCTGGAGTAGGTCTGGCATTCAAAAGTACGTTCTGGATGTGTGTGGCGGTTATCTCACCTCTTGTCCTTATGGTACTTTGCTTGTGGGCCACTCACCTGAGGTTATTTCGGGGCGCGAAATCCGGTATGAACCTCTTACAACTGCTGACGTATGCAGTGAAGTCGGATGAATATCATACAACCGGCTACATCGATTACTGGTCAGGAGTACAACCAGGCAGTAGCTCTTCTGGAGAACCTTATCTTGGCCCATTTGACCCTCGCAAATGAAACTCCCACGCACCTTTGGCCTTTAATTCATCACGAGTGAGCGTTATGCTTTCTACATTAATGAAATCGTGAGGGGATCTGGCTTTGTAGAAATGCAGGTTGATCCCCTCGGCTTTTTCTATCTGGTCTATGCAAGCACGCCCGGCCGGTGATCAGGTTGTACGTTGATTTCTAATGCACGTCACTCTGCCTTTGCCGTTCAGCTTTCTCTGCCATTCTGGCTTCCTCGCGAGCGGTAGCGGCCCTTTCCACTTTACCTGGCCCCCCTACCACTTTGTTGGGATCGCGTAGAGGAGTCGCAACTCCTGACACATCACTGACTAACCCAGCCGTCTCATGCAGCGCCCCCTGACCGATAGCAACCGTAGTCGCCACTCCACCAGGATTTATGTTGCCATTTTGGCCGAAGCCAGCACCTTGTGCCGCAGAGCCGGCAAGATTCTGAACTGAATCAACTCTTGTCCCGATCTTGTGGGTGCTGCTTTGATCCATTTTGACGCCGCTACTTCCTCGAACATCCACATCACTGATGCCGGATGTGCCACGAGAATTGACTACTGCGGCCCCATGCGCATTGTGACGCACAAACTCCTGCTCAGTTATCTCAGAAGCCTTACCGGCGATAAGATTGCCTTTGGTATCCGCCTTACCTGCGACCTGCGCAAAGTGAAGATTCCCATCTCTGTCCTTCTGATAGGCAAGAACATTTTGATTGATTCCGTTTTCTACAGTTCCGCCTATTAACTCCGACTTTCCTGTTTTTGCATTTTTGCCGTAATAAAGATCTCCCTGGACCTGCATGTCCTTGCCGCCTACCTGCATCATATAGGCGCCGTGCTTGGCGCTTACGTTGTACTCTTGATTGTCATACCCGGTTTTAATGAAGGATCCAGCCGTCTTCCGCAATCCTTGGTCGATTGTGGTCACATCGCGATTAAGGTGCTCGCGGTTGTGCCCATCCAGCTTAGTTTCGATGTCTTTTCTTGTTGCCTCTCCACCTGCCTGGGCTGATGTATTCACGATCTTTCCGGCAGCGTCTCGATCAGTAGAGATGGCGAAGCCTTGGTTGTGATCCATGGCGTGTTTAACGTCTGCCGATACATTTTTCAGATCTTTGCGGTCTTTGATTTCGTTGTAATAATTTTTGAGGTTTTCTCCGGATAATGTGCCTTGCTCGTGCTTACTGATATAATTATGGTCCGCATCCATTTTAGGGCTGACAACCATGCCAGTGCGGCTGTCCGTAATTGGTGCGACATTCGCGCCGGCGCTCGCACCAAGCATGTGGTAGTAGCCTTGGTCAGTAAGCTTACTGTTCTGCATAAGTTTCGGATCATTCGCTATTTTTGGGTCGTGGCTAGCAATATCGGTGAGGGCTGCGATTCTCTGTTCATTGGCTTTAACATTCAGGGCTGTGTTATCAGTGCTGGCCGCGCCAAATTCAACACCTGCTGCTGCAGGTCCTTTGCCGGTCAGTTCCATGGCTCGCTCCGTGCTAGAAAGCTGGGTTGCCCCTTGAAATGCTGCGTTTGCACTGGCCGCTTCTTCGACGGACCATGGTTGAAGCCCATGAGCAGCACGTTCATTATTTATTTCATCAAGTGCTCCAAGCATCCCCTGAGTGCTTCCCAGTCGGCTCTGGTTGTCGAAGTTCGCCAACATGATCTCCATCTGCCCCGCACTCGAAAAACCGTTGCTCTTAGCAACGTTCTCAAAAGAGCTTGCTTGTGCAACCCCTCGCTCTGCGTTGATTCTGGCAGTATCACCAGCTTTTTCTGGGCTTCCAGAACCAACAGCTGTACCTACGGACTGCTCACCAGTGGTGGCACCGACTTGCGCAGCCATTCCGTCGCCCTTATTCATAATAGAATTAGCTCTTGATACAGACTCGCGATGTTGCTCATTAGAAACTATGCTCGCACCTTTTTCGAGACCTTGTAGTGTACCGCCTGCTCCATTTAGCTTGCCCTCAGCACTTCCCACTCTGGTAGCGTCCTCCACTGCTCCTGCCATTCGTTGCCGTTCTTGCAATTTTGTCATGCTGCCACCGGCTGCGTCCAACTTACCCATGCCGCCTGCAGCATTAGCGAACTCATTTGCCACCATCCCCTGACCAATGGTATTAGTCATGTTATACACGCCGTCCTTCATGGCCTGAGTCATTGCGATCGTTCGAGCAGAAGCGGCTGAATTTTGCATCGTCTGTTGACCCCGTTCGTTTGGATCAGCCAATAACTTGTCAATATGGCTTTTCTGCATCATGGCGTTTTGCGCCATACGGGAAAGAGATGAATCGCTGTATTTGAAAAGCGATCCGGATATAGCAGTGGCAAACAAAAAAACATAACTTCGCATAGTAGAATACTGACCAAGATATTTAGTTGCCTGCTGAGGCAGCTGCATTGCGGCAGCTACACCCATACCGGCGTTATTTAGTGAATTTGCAAGGGCGTTTTGGTACTGAGTAACCCACATATGGAAAGTCACTACGTCAAGTGCGCGCAGCAAAGCGTTCCAAATCAGCATACTGAGAATTAGTGTGATTGCCTGCCGCCATAGAGGGGTCACAATAAACAGAGCAATAATTGGGAACACCATAAAAGAATAGGCAACGAAAGAATCGATCATCAGAGGATTCATTACCCCTGACGTGAACCCCCCAGAGCTGCCGCTTTGGGCTTGGTTCATCATTGTGAGAGACCCTGATGCAAAGGTGGTCCCTCCGGCCAGCAGAGTCTGGTTGGTGTAGGCCGAGACAGAGTTCATCGCAATGAATGTGCCAGGATCCAATGTAATTCCTAATGAACCGCTAATCATCGCGCCGAGTATCGACTGACATTGACCAGCATCGGCTACGTTGCTGGAGCCGCATGCTGCCTGGACAGCCTGATTGGTATTTGATGCATTAGTGTAGTATGCATTAATATCAGAATAGGCGGACTGGCAGCTTTCGACGACACCCTGCGTCTGACCTTGTAAATATGATACGGTATAATTGCCTGGACTGGCAGCTTCACCGATCACATCCAGCACAGTAATATTACATCCTGGGTCGAATAAAGTATTGAAAGTAAGGGATGTCCCAGGTCTCATAAGTTCGAAAGTTACGCAGTCATCTACATACTTCACTAGTGTTTGCGTGGCGTTGCTGTCTGTAATTGTCGCAGTGAGAGAGTTTTGCAGTGCGGAAAGACCAATTGCGCCGCCTTGATCCGCATAGTTCAGTTGGGTCAGCGGTCCGCACCCTGTTGTTGGTGGGAGATTTGCCGATGTATCGAACTCTTGTACTATAAATTGTTCTACTAAATTAATCGTTCCGGCTACAAATACCAACCCCTCGGGAAGACCGCTAATGGTTTGATTCTGGTTTGACACTGCATCGTAAACGTTGAGAGAATCGGTCTGCACGAACAACCCAGTATAAATCAAAGTGCCAAGAAGAAATTGGATCGCCCATAAATGAGGGGTACCGGCTTTGCCTGAAAGAAGTGATAAATATCCGCTCATTGCGCCTATTAATGCTCCGAAAATAGCAAACGCGGTAAACATACCGTGATAGTCGCTGCTGGCGAATATATTGGAGATATTGGTGAATGCTGGCACCACAGCGCCGAAGCCACCCCATGTGACGTAATCCATGGCGGCATACGCAGGCGTGGACATCGCGACGCAGATGAAAGCCAAAAAGTATATTCTGTATCGTCGCACCTCCTACTCCTTCGCTGACTTTTCTTTGAGGCTGTTTATGCGATCTTGAAGGTTTTTTCTTGTTTTCTGCAGGTCAGAATTAGTCGTTTTAGTTATGTTGTAAGCATTCACTTTAATTAACATGCCAGCTATTAAGGTAGAGGTGATCATGACCCCGAAGAATGTCGCCCACAAGAATCGCCTTATTGGCTGAGATGTTGGAGCAAGTAGATGCAAATCTAGAAATATAACGACATGCTTTATTGCCGACAGAATTCTTTGCATTTAGGCCTCCTGTTTCTTATCGCCGCTATCTGAGGTTGAGGTTCGCAGGCGCGATTGCATATATTGATCAATGTGTTGGCGCCGGTATCTAACCGCCCCGTTCGCCGATACCTTCACATATTGGATTCCGCCCCCGGCCCAACGATCACGCCGGAGCGAATGGACCGACCGATTAATCAACTTCGCAGCTTGGAATTCATTTAGCGGGATGCAAGGATCGTCAGGGATTATGGAATTAGCTATTCTATTTTTTATTTGTTCTTTTTTGGGGTTCATTTTTTTCTCCTTTTTTTTTCCTCTTTTTTTTGTTTGGGGGGGTGGGGGGGTTACCAATTCTAGTAATTTTAATCATCTTTTTGCGAATTTCATAAATTTGCCCCTCTATTATTAGTATGGGGGGGGAGGGGGATACAAAAACTCAGAAATATTTTGTTTTCACCCTAGATTTTTATAAATTTTCTCCCTCTATTAATGAAATGGGGGGGATGGGGGGGGGACAAAATTGCGATCATTTTTAAATATTTTCAAAAATCTTCATAAATTTACGTATCTACTAGTAATATGGGGGGGTGGGAGGCATACAAAAAAGGGGGTTCCTGTCAGTTTTTTTTACAGGAAGCAAAATGAGGCTGTTTTGACAGGTTATGGTCACTATTTATGAGGGATGCTGAATGATTAATCGAAGGGTGCGGTGAAGAAAATTCATCTCGCCCTACCCTGCAGAAGATTTTTGTAAACATGGAAGGTGCAGTCGCTTAAGCTCAAAATGATAAATTAGGAATTTATTATGGGTAGGATATTTTGTTGTAGACGACCGAAGGCAAGTTGAAACACTTGGTGTTACAATTTGCGCCAAAATGTGACTCAATATATCAAATTTTGGATACTCATATTTTTCTATGCATATTTAATGCTGTTGGCAGATTAATAACCTTTGCTCCTATTTCAGCGTTCAAGAGCTTCTCGATCCTACAACCGATCATCTGTGTCGTTTCGCGTAAATCCTCGATGCCAGTTTCATCGTAATGCTTCCCAGACACTGAACTATCAACATGGTTTGTAAGTCGGTCAGTGTCCTTGTATAGTTTCATTTTTCGCCCAATTGTTATATAGGTACGTCGTAAAGCATGAACCGTTAATTCAAGTCCTGTAACCTTCCTCAAGACTTCTGCCTTCATAGTAGCATGACCATGACGACGTTCATCGATAGCAGGGAAAACGTATATGCATTCTTCTGGCGAATGTTCCTTACGTCGGTCCAAAATAGCCATTGCCTGATTATTTAAAGGAATATGCAATGGATGGCGGTTCTTGGTGTCGCCAATTCGGAGTTCTTTGTGTTCCATGTCGATATGTTCCCACATCAGCTTTGCACTTTCGTTGCTGCGGGTTCCTGTGAAGAGGATGAAAAGAGCCATATCCCGCCTAATTTCGTGTAGTTTCTGCAAACCCTTAAAAAACAACTCAAAGTCATTTCTTCGCTTTTCAGCGTCGTAAATTAGACATTCATGCCGAGGTTCTATTTTTGGCATTACGTTGACATGCCGGCTTGTCAGAATTGACATGGGATTTGACTTTAGGGTTCCAGGATATTTTGCCATTCCGAATTTAAGAACCGCAGATAGCATTACTACACCGTTTCTAGCTATCATAGGACCACCACTGATCAACTGCTGGAACTTATTCATTACGACATCAGGATTCAGTGTATTTACTTCCTTGAGTGTAAGTGAAAGCCATCCTGCATAATGACGCTCAATAAGGTTTTGATATTTGACTGCAGAATCGGCTCGACGATCCATTCCATCCTTACGCTTTGTTTCCTTAAAATAGGCTGACACTAACTCTTTTAAGGTCACACTATCACCAGTGCTATAAACATCACCCAGTTTGAGTTTGATACGCTCGCCCAAAACCGCTTCGCCGGTTTCTTTGTCCACATACCCCCTGACCATTTCTTTTGCTTGCTCAAGGGTAATATCGGCGCCGAACCTGCCGAGTGTTTTCTTGACAGTCCGATAACCCTTTGGCTTGCTAGGATCCTTAACATCCAGCTGCAGGCGGAATGTTTTTGTTCTTGCTCCTACGACAAGCCCTAGGCCAGGAATTTCAGTATCCCAATAAATGACTTGTATACCCTTTGTAAATTCAAGATTATCAATTTTGGATTTAGTAAGCTTTACACGTGGCATAGCATCTCTTTTTCTAGGTAGGATTTATTTAACACTCGGTTATTACTAGGCTAGTAGTGCATTACTACAAAACATTTATTCGTTTTTACTACCTAATACCGCTGTTTAACTGCCTATTCAATCAACTGTGTAGGAATTTTGTAGGAACATAATTAAAAAACCCGCTTAATCTTTCTAAAAGATTAGCGGGTATTAGGTAGTAAGTCAAGCCGCATTTATCTGTTTTTAAGCACTATTTAAAAACAGTTCAAAAACCTTCTAAAACCTGTGATGTGTCTTGGAAAGGTAATAATCATAGTTGCCTTCATACACCCTCATCTCGCCATGATCAACCTCAAAAACACGATCAACCAGCAGGCGGAGAAAGTGTCGGTCGTGGCTGACCAGAACAATTGTCCCCGCGAAGTTTTTGAGTGTTTCCAGCAGCATTTCGCGAGAGCGGATATCGAGATGATTGGTCGGTTCATCAAGGATCAGAAAATTTACCGGGCGGGCCAGAATTGTGGCCAATACCACCCTGCTCTTCTCGCCCCCGGAGAGATTTTCGATGCGTTTCTCAACTGCGTCACCCGAAAAGAGGAAGGCGCCGAGCAGATTACGGATCGTACCGATGGTGGCGAGCGGCATATGATCCTGCATGGTTTCGAATACAGTTTTCCTTGGTTCAAGCAGTTCCATGGCATGCTGGCTGAAGTAGCCGATCTCTACGTTGGCGCCGATCGTCATGCTTCCGGTTGTTGGTTCGGTCTGGCTCGCCAGAATCTTGAGAAAGGTTGATTTACCGGCGCCGTTAACGCCGACAACGGCGATCTTGTTCTGACGTTTCACCATGCCGGTAACGCCGTGAAAGACCGGCTTTTTCTCTCCGTCCGGCGTCATCCAGATCTTGCCCAGACCTTCGAAAGCGGCGACGTCATCCCCGCTGCGAGGAGGATCGGTAAAACCGAAACGTACCGTTCGCTCTTCAACAGGGATCTCGATCCGC